>Ga0180302_10000995_pt1 | contig 13256 bp, 8 predicted proteins | sample GuaBasSediGuay17_FD_121794 | JGI IMG/M metagenome (GOLD analysis project Ga0180302, IMG submission 121794) | Subseafloor sediment microbial communities from Guaymas Basin, Gulf of California, Mexico - Guay17, Core 4571-4, 12-15 cm | ecosystem: Environmental > Aquatic > Marine > Hydrothermal... | reverse complement strand
TTACATTTATGCTACGGCTTGTTCTTACTATGAGAAGGAGTACAGGGTGACAGAAAGAGAACCAGATGGCTTAATCATAAGCAAGGAGCCAACAGGAAGATACAGAGTAAGACAATACATAAATAATATACAGATAGATAATTATGGGAATGTAGTTGGAGGAAAAACGAATAATGATGATGAGTTTAGTGATGTAATGAACTGGCTTTATAGTAGTTCAAAAGAAGACAAAGTAGAAATAGCAGGAACTTCATTAAATGATGGAAAGCTTGATTATGATGAAAGTATATATTTTGCTAAAATATTTGATAATTATGATGTCTATGATGTTGATTGGGAAATAGGATTACCCATTGGCGCAATTTTTGCTGGAATTGCTATCGCATGTGGTGCACCATTGGAGTTCGCAGAGGCGCTAGCTGGATTTTATGTTTCATTTAGCTATGGTATGTCGGCATTCCTTTATTTTGGTGGACATATTAAAAATATGGGTGATGTTGCGGGTTATGGTAACAAGGTTCCTCTTGTTGTTTACATTATGCTTAGTAAGGCTTACTACAATGTAGATGGATGTACTTTTAATGTTCCAGCTGGAGTAATGTTTAGAATAGAACCATACTCATCATCTTCATCACCACTACCGCCGCCAACACTAATACCATATAATCTACCATAGTCTTATTTCATTTCTTTTTATTATTAAGTCATTATTCTAATATTTCTCTCTTTCTCATTTAGTTTGAGAATTTTGCAATAAACTTGAAATCTTGCTTGAGGAAAGGAGAAAAAATGATTTATATCTACTTATAAAGCGATTTGAGACAGAATTTCGTGTATATTCTTTTTATTATTCTCAACTTTATTCTGCAGTAGTTTAATTTTCTTGGATCTATTCGAATATTTGCCACATATGAGGCATTCCGAAAGATTATATCACTTACGGTAATCTTCTTCGATGAGTATACATCAATTATTGGTTTCCGCTCAACACTAGCAATACTGTATGGAAGATGTAATTCATCGCTTCTACGGACTTTATTTTGTTAATTCTAAAACAGGAACATCCTTAGATTCTACCTTGCCGTTATCACCAATAATCTCAATTGCTTTTAAGAAAAACTGATTTTTTCGTTAAGTAAGTTCCACGAAGAACGATTGTTGAATTTTTTGGAGCATGTTCAATGATTTGCCTAAGCTTATGAAACTCTTTCTCATAAAAGGTAATTTCGTGACTCATCTTTTGTTTCCTAATAGAAACGAAGCTAAATACGGGAGATTGAAACTACTTCAGCACTCACGCCTTCTATTTCACTAATAATTTTTTCAATTTCATCAGCAATTCCTTCTCTCTCTGGAACAGTCACTAGAATACGTAACTTATACATTCCATATACAAATGGTTCTTTTCTATAACTCTCAAGACGTGCATATTTGGGTAGTTTTTGCTTAATTTTCTCTATAATTTCATCTAAATTAACTTCTGGATCGTCAGGAAGAACTTCAATCTCTAATGCATTCCTTGCACTCATAGTTTGCACCTTATTGAAGAAATAAAAGAATAAGATATGTTAGTGAATATATTGTATATATTATCATGTGCTTGTTCATCAGTGCACACATTAAAGCGAGTTCAACGTTTTGTGTTGTGTAAAGATTAAAATAAAATCAAATAGTGATTTCATAGAGTAGTATAATATTCATTGCTCTGATTATCATTTAAAGTTCATTTAGATTCTTAACACGTACTACTTGCATTGCTACATTTTTAAGTCTCTTATCCTCCGTTACAAGAGTCAATTTTTGTTCCTTAGCTACATAAACGTACGAAGCATCATAATATGTTATTCCTAGATTAGCCGCTAAAGAAAGAATATTCTCTTTGAGTTTATCTACATTAATTATTCGCATAACTTCCAGGAGTTGTGATATCTCATTCAATAATTTCTTTGCCTCATCAAGGGAAATATTTTTATGTATGTAGCATTCCTTCCAAATAACGTTACCAAGTTCAAATAATGCTAAATTAATTGTGTATTGTTTAAAAAGTAGATCTTCTAAATCACGCTTATAGGCAATAAAAATAGCACATGCATCAAATAAGTAATTCATGCATGTTCCCTCATTTCACGAATACTCTTTATAACACGTTCTTCTGGAATTTTATCAAGTATGTACCTTATTTCTTTTTTTCTCTTTTTAATTAACTCAAGCTTCTTCTCTAGAACAGCCTCTCTTAATGCATTTCTTACAACCTCAGAGATATTAATTCCCAGCTTATCAATTTCTACTTTCAACTCATATGGAATTTTTGCAGAGATAACAACATACTTCATAATTTCCCCTATAAAAATAATGAATGGTATTTATAAAATGTATTACCAATCTGTATTATCAAACATTGTTTAAGTAATTCATATGTAATTTAAACATAAGGAGATCTATATGAAATTTATATAATTTTCTATGCAACATTAAAGAGATTTTTATTAATAAAGTTACCTTTTGACTCCAAAAATAAAAGCACAAAAATTACGAAGAGATTTCTTTCGTTTTCTCAAATCCTAAGATTTCTTTCAAAATGCGTTGCCATGATTCCATAGCAAAAATGCATCCTGGATCTGGAGCAAGGTAATCTCCAAAGTAAGCATAAGCTCTTGCTCTGCATCCACCACATATGTATTTATATTGACAATTTGCACACTCTCCTTTTAGTAGTTCTCTGTTTCTTAACTCTTCAAAGACTTTGTTTGTTCTCCATAATTCTTCAAAATCATCTTTTAGAATATTTCCTACTTTTATTGGCATGAATACACATGGTTGTATATCACCATTTGGCTCTAGTGCACAATACATTCTTCCAGCACCGCATCCACCAAGAAACTCCAGTAGTGCTAGAAAACGTGGCCCATACATTTGTGTTTCAATGCCGTAAAAATGTCCAGTAATTATTTGACGCCCTACCTTATTTCCAATTTCATATGAAACAAATGCATATTGGGGGGCTGTTGATGCTGAGTGAAATCCACGATACAATTCATTAGCTAAGTATTCCAGAACTTCTTGTCTTTCTTCTGGAGTCAAATCTAAGTTGATTATTTCTCTACCGCGACCAGTTGGTATAAAATTAAACATCATAAACATATCGGCCTTTAATTCATCCCTGACAAACTTAATCATTTGCGGAACTTGCTTATAATTTAGCTTGGTTACTGTCATTGACACTTCAACTGTAATTCCATACTTCTTTAAGTTTCTTATACCTTTAACAGTTTTCTCCCACGCACCCTTTACGCCTCTGAATTCATCATGCACCTCTGGAATAGGACTATCAAGAGAAACTTGAGCATATCGCAAACCAGCTTGTGCTAATTTTCTAGCTACTTCATCAGTAATTAATGTACCATTTGTAGCCATTGCTAAGTATATTCCATAATCATTTGCGGTCTTAAGAACCTCCCAAAAGCCAGGACCAAGAATAGGTTCTCCGCCACTCAACGCTAGCATAGCAACTCCAGCTTCTGCGAGTATATCTAGTGCCTTTAGTCTTTCTTCTACAGTCATTTCTGGTCTTAATATCCCTGCTGAAGAATAACAGTGCTTGCATCTTAGATTGCATCTGTATGTGAAATCCCATACTACTAAGAATGGTGCTCCTGGAGTAAATGGTCTTCTAACTCCAAAATACGCGAACCCTTTCATTATACTAGCAATTATTTTTTTAGTCCATGGAGGTTCAAGCACTTCTAGGAAGTGATTGTAATCTACATCAAGCGCGCCACTTAATTTCTGAAGATAATGATTAAATATGGGCGAAATTAAACGAACAATCATCGGAAATCTCATTTCTTCGCCTCGCGCACGAGCCAAAAAATATTCAAGATATGTTCTCTTTGTTTTTTTATCTCTTCTTAGCAAAAATTTCATGGCTATACGGGCAAGAGGAGACTCAGTATATTTTTTAAGAGAATTCATAACATCAACAATTACTCTAGTAGGCGATGCATCAGATGATTTTTCAGAGTTTAACAATTTGACATCCCCTAACTAATTGAGATATGTATTCCTAAAATAAATTATAATCATAAATTTTATTGCAATTATAAAATTTCTTAAACTTTGTTGAGAAGTATGCGATTTCGTAATCTATTTCAGCAATCCTCATACATTTTTAGGGATAATTAAGCTTAAAAATAAATTTTTAATAGGGAGGGGGATAATCTTGAAAAAAATTATGAGCATCGCTGTTATTACATTTTTACTGCTTTCATTTGTGGTACCCTATAAATTCAAGTTCGATCAGAGTTTAAACAAGGAAAAGTATTCATTAGAAAAGCTTAAAGTCTCATTTTTCATTGATCCACGAGTATTATCAGGAGATACTCAAGAAGTAATAATAATGCCCAAAGATACTTGTTGCATCTCAAGAATCTTAGAAACACTTGCGAAATTTGATGTTATTTTCTTTAAAAAACTGAAAATTCTTTATGTTAAAGGTGATCCACGACAAATAATATTTTATCTAATGAAATTTTCAAACGATATTATTGGTGTTTATCCTAATATACGATATCATACACTAGATTTCAAGATTACTGAAAATCTTGAAACTAAATCTAAGGAAAGCATAGAAATGATAAATGTCTCCCCGCTGTGGTCTGATGGATACTTTGGTTTGGGAGTTAAAGTTGCTGTTATAGATACAGGAATTGACCCAATGCATCCTGAGTTAGAGAGCAAAGTAATTCGTGCAAAAAGTTTTGTGCTTCGAAAATATGGATATGAGGAAGACGAAGAATTCGTTGAAGATGTAATTGGACACGGAACAATGGTTGCGAGCGTAATTGGTGCAAAGGGACTTAACCCAGAATATATTGGGGTAGCTCCAAATGTAACATTCATTAATGCTAGAGTATTCCCAGCTAGTGGAGAAGGAGCTACTTTTGCTGGAATAATTGCAGCAATTGAGTGGTCAGTAGATGCTGGAGCAAACATAATTAATTTGAGTTTAGGTGGTGTTCCTCTTCAGAATGATCCATTTATTGAAGTAATTCGTAGAGTAACAGAATTAGGAGTTGTTGTAGTAGTTGCTGCTGGAAATTCTGGATATTATCGTTCAAATCGAATGTCAATTGCAAGTCCTGGAATTTCAAAGGATTGTATTACAGCTGGGGCTATTGGAAAAGATTACAATGTTACATTTTACAGTTCATTTGGACCAGCACCAGGTTTATATGTAAAACCAGATGTTGTTGCTCCTGGAGATGTTTATGCGGCAGTTCCTGGAGGCGGATACAAGTTCGTTCGTGGTACATCATTTGCAGCACCACATGTAAGTGGTGTAGCAGCATTGTTGCTTGAGGTACTAAAAGATAGATTTGGTGATATTCCAAGACGATATATTCCAGCAATAATTAAAGCAGCAATAGTCAAAGGTGCGACGCGTTCTGGGTCGGAATTAGTGTATGGTGCTGGTATTCTCAATGCTGGAAGATCCTATGATATTTTGCTTAAGGCTCCAGTTTACGATAATATTCCAGCAATTATTGATATTCTTCCACATTCGATTCCACAATGGCCGTCTTTCCCATGGAATAGAAGTCTCTTTTTAGGGCAACATGTTGAGTTTAATATCACACTAATTTCAAGCATAGAGCGAGAAATTAGTATTAGAGTGTCTGGAAATATTTCAGATGGTATCGATTTTGTATTTAGTAATATAATGCTAATATATCCAGGAACCACACTAATCTCAGTTAGAATCAATGTTAATGCAGACGCAACAATAGGATATCGCGAGGGATTCATTGAAATTAATGCTAGTGGTGAATTATTAAAAATTGCTGTTAGTTTTTATGTGAAAAAACCAATTCTTCGAGTTCTACTTGATCTTAGTCACACTGCATGGCTTAACGATTATAAGTATGGATTCTTTGGAACTATGTGCGAAATCTTGGAAGAGTTAGGAATATCCATTGAACATAATTATTGGGGTCAGCGAATAGATAGTCATTTATTGGAAAAATATGATGTTTTAATGATTCCTGATGCAGCGTCTTATCGAGCCATTTTTAACGCATCTGGATTCATAATAGAAACAGAAGCATATACATTTTCATCAGAGGAAATAAATGCTATTGTGAACTTTGTTGAATCTGGAAAAATGTTAATCTTAAATGCAATGGTACCAGCCGATAATGTAATATTAGCAAATGATTGGGATGAACTCAGCGAGTTAACTACAGAATTCGGCGTAGTATATTCAAGAAACATAATATACAGCGATCGAATTGAATATGCAAAAAGACGATTTATAAATGAACTTTCAATTTACCTTAAGAAAGTACCCCACTATGGTGGTCTCGTTGGAACTTACACGGGATATTGGCAAAATGAATATGTATGGACATTGCCATTCATGTACGGATATGTAGGCGTAGCTATGGTTCATCGTGTTTATAATACTCTTGGGATGGCATTATTCTTAACATCAAGATTACCCATTAGTAATTTCGCCTTATCTGGTTTGTTAGATTCAGAAGAATTCACAAGCAAGAATGTTAAAGAAATGATTATAAGCTTATTCGTATCACGCGCGATTATAAAGAACATATCAATAAGCATTGACGGTGAACTTAAAGTGGATCAAATTGTAAAAATCAATGTGACATTCTCGCAGAACTCTCAAATCTCAGTTAATAAAATTCTGTTGAGCGACTACCTGGGAATAACACAAGTGGCATTCTCTGTTGAGGAGAATTTAGTAGCATTCAGTATTAAACCGAGAGTAGCTAGACATAACTTATTATTGATGATGTTAAATTACTCAAACTATAATGTGACAGTTGGTATTCCTCTCAATATTACTCCCTCTGAATTCGAAAAACCACAAATAAGGAAGATAACCGTAGAAAATAACACTGTGTTCGAATATGCAAAATCCGCAGAAATAACAGATGTTGAATTTGAAATCATCATAGCAGATAATTATAGAATTTCCTCAAATCTCGTGCACATTTCTGCTTATTACAGACACTATAAAGTTCTTCAAATCAATATCACAAAGATTGTCATAAACGAAACAGTCATAAAGATTAGAATTAGAATTCCCGCACAAGCAATAAGAGATCTATTATTCTTCCGAAGCGAACAACAAATAATCTTTCTCATATTCTTCTCAGATGTAAATCTAAACGGTAATCATACATGCATTGTTCTTAATTTTAGAAGAACTTATTGGACATGGGAATGGCTTGCACTTCTATTGTTTATTGCCATAATTGTTATATTCATGATTCTCACAATTACCAAAAGATGAAAAGGTGATGAATATGAGAAGAATCCACGCAATTATAATTCTTTCTGCATTACTTCTATGCACAGTATCATCAATTCGTTCAGAAAACATGTATTCAAACATAACAAATATGCTTCATATAAAAATCATGAGTGATGGCTCCGTTCTTACAAACTACACCGTGTGGCTCTTTGACATTAATTGGTTCAATTTAACAATATCCGAAAGCACATTACTAGATTACATGCTCAAAGCAGCAGTGGGGATCATAGTGTATGATAATAGAACATATACATTAATTTCATTCTATATGACGAATTACTCGTCAATTTTAGAAAAAAGATCACAGAACATCATGGACGAGCTTGTTAATCTGATAGAAGAGTTAAACAATTATACTCTAGATACATATTACGTAATTGACAATTATGTCATCTTCAGATACAACATCTCTATGAATATTAAATCATTTAAACAACGCGTATTGAATGGTCTCAAAATGTTGTCATTCGGAAAAATCTTAACCGATACTTATCTCTTTCGAGTTAATGCATCATTATACTACTTAGGAATACTCGGACTTGGATACGAAGGATTAACCAACAACTTCGCCATTGTTGGTGCATTCAAAGGCATTGAATATGGATATTATCATGATTCCGTACACAACGTATTCTCATTAAACGATTACTACAATATAACTGGCATTTCAGTAAGCTCAGATGAATTCGGATTAATAATGGTATCCCTTCCATCAAATGCATCAATACACGACATAAGACCGGAAGAAACATACGAGATTACAAACAACACTATTAGATTCACCTTAAAACCTGGAGCAAGCATAAACAATATTGAAATTGAATTCATCTACACATTTGGAAAACCGCCAACAGAGCAATTTCCACTTGAGCCAATATTAATTCCAATAGGATTACTAGCAATCGCTAGCGGCATTGTATACAAGCGCAAAAGAAAAAGAACATAATTAATAATTACTTGAAATCAATACGCTTTTTTTCAAAATAGGATGTAATAAATAACTGTCCTTTAAATTAACGAAATTTTTATTCCATTAAGGGGCAATACATGAATAAAACACTTGTACTTTCAACGACAATTTCAAACATAATAATCAAACTTGCACGAGAACAAGGGAAAGCTCCTGAGATTCTATTGACAGAGCTTCTTGAGACAAAACTTGATCCAAAAATATCAGTAAATGTTTATCTTGAACTTCACAAGAAATACTTAGATGAGGGTAAAAAACTACTTGAAAAAGGAGATCTAACTCAAGCATCTGAAAAGTATTGGAGCGCCGTTACTGCTTTACTCAATGCAATTGGTGTAATTAGAAGAGAACCACATTACTCCCACCGAGAATTAAGTCTTCTAGTTGAAAAGTTAGCTATTGAACTTAAGCGTCCAGAATTGAGTAAGCTCTTTGCTGTCGCAGAAAGACTTCATGCTAATTTCTATCATAATTTTATCAAATCTAAAGAGACATTTGAGGAATACGTTAAAGATATTATAAAGTTGGTTAAGATTCTCAAGGAATACCTGCAACAAAAAATGCAGTGAAACCATTACGAATTCTTAATTTTCATCTTATCGTGTGTAGTGATGTTCATAGTCAACTAATGGGCTCATTAATTGACGATTAGTACTATACTATTCTGCTGGGTTTAAATGCAGTCATTGTAGTATTTTTATCAATATTTCATTTTGTAAATACAGGATAAATGATAATTTTGCTATAATTTCACTATAAATTTTATTTGCAGTTTTTGGAATAATTCTTCGTGAGAACTCATAGCAAAACCCTTGTGCTTTCATCGATGATTTCAAATATAATACTCAAGCTTACACAATTCTAGTATATGAAATTCAATTAGAGTTGAAGTGCAGTAGAAGTACGGGGGCAAAGAATTAATAAAAACGGAACAATTCTTATTTTAAAAACTACTATAATGAAATGCTATACTTTTCTCCTTGGAGAAATAGCAGCTATAATTATTCCTGCTAAAAGTAGTAATACACCAGTCAATAAGATCTTCCAGAATACACGTTTCTCCTCTGACGGAGCTCCACTAGGAAAACTCGTTTGCGGTTTGGAACTTGCATCAGTTGGATCCGTCCCTGAAGCAACTTCATCTCCATCTGGCACGCCATCATCATCGGTGTCTGGATCGTTTGGATCTGTTCCTTCTTCGTATTCTTCTTCGTTTGATAGTCCGTCCCCATCATTGTCTTCATCGGCGTCAGTGGGATCTGTTGGGTCGAGATTATTCTCTGCTTCCCATCCATCTGGGATTCCATCGTTGTCTGTATCGGGATCATTTGGATTGGTTCCAATGTCTAATTCATCACCGTCGTTCAAGCCATCATCATCGGTGTCTGGATCGTTTGGATCTGTTCCTTCCTCGTATTCTTCCACGTTTGAAAGTCCATCTTTATCATTATCTTCATTAGCGTCTGTTGGGTTTGTTGGATCTAAATCATTTTCGATTTCCCACTTATCTGGCATTCCATCATTATCTGTGTCGGAATTACTTGGATTTGTTCCTAATTCGGCTTCTTCTTTATCCGACAGACCATCATCATCCGTATCTAGCTTGTAGGGATCAGATCCGTATAAGTATTCTTCTTTATTAGAAAGTCCATCATTGTCGAAGTCCATATTTGCATCGCTTGGATCATTAGGATTTAGCTTATGGATATACTCCCATCCATCGGGAATTCCATCATCATCCGAGTCTGGATCATTTGGATCCGTTTGTGTTATTAGTATTTCTATGTTATCTGTTAAACAATCAAGATCACTATCTCTGTGCGGGCTTTCATAGTTATGATCGTAGCTAAATGAAAGTCCAATTCCTCCAAACCAACTAATTCTTGTGAAATTGAAGTCTAACATCTGAATTGAATTTGAATCTAATATAATAATTTCGTAATCCATATCGTTATTAGCATCTGCAAATAATATTGGATAAAAGTCGCCTATTGTGGCATTATAAGTACCAAGTATGTGCCCATCAAAATCTATAAGTCTAATGTAAGTTTCGGAGTCTCTAAGCATTGGAACAATGAATACTATCTTATCATTACAAATTCCAATGCTCGCCGGACCTGTTTGATTTTCTACACTTATATACGATATTATTGAGGAATCGTTCACATCAATAACGTACAGTTTGCTCTTAGTTTGAACTACAATATATTTAGTTTCCTCATACTCAAAAATTGCTGGAATGTATATAACCTCCTCTCCAAGATCTATTGATTTGTATATTGTTCCATTTTCTGGGTTTATAATTGCTAATTGCGTTCCATAAGGCGCTACTATCTTATACTTTCCATCAATTTTAGTAATTATTGGCCCATAAAAGAACCTGATGAAAGAAATTTCCCACAATATTTCTCCAAAAATATTCGTAGCGACCATCTTTGGATCATAAGAACTGCCAACAATAATCTCAGCAATACCATCTTCATCAATATCCGCAACAGCCGGTCCATTGAAACCTATTCTAAAACCTACAGAAATATTTGATAGTTCATATCCGTCATTATCCAAAAAGATAAGATTTCCAGAGCTAGTTGCTATGATTATTTCTCTTTGAGAGTCACCGTCAACATCGTATATAACTGGAGGAGTTTCAACTTGAGCGCCAAGCGAGTATCTCCAAATGACAGTTTTATTAACTCCATCAATTGCGTATACATAAAAACTATTAGTAACAATAATTTCTGGAATAGTATCATTATCTATGTCTCCAATAGCTAGAAAGCTAGGAGTTACAACTGATTCTGGTTCCATTTCAAAAGTCCAATAAATCGATCCATCTTCAATATTGATAATGCACAGTTCGTCTCCTGTACTAACAATTAATTCATTCTTCCCATCACCATCAACATCACCAATAGCAGGTAATATATCTACCCCGTAAATTTCTGACATCCAAATAATCCTTGGATTTCTTACAAATTCTCCAGCTGGGCTAGATGGATCCAATGGGTCGTATCCATTCTCAACTTCCCAACCATCACTATAACCATCATCATCAGAGTCTGGGTCATTTGGATTTGTTGAATACTCAAATTCTTCTTTGTTTATTAGGCCGTCATTATCTGGATCTTGATAAGCATCTGATGGATCAAGAGGATCCAAATTATATTCCACCTCCCATCCATCCCACATTCCATCATCATCTGTATCCTTATCTTGTGGATTTGTTCCATATTGATATTCATCATAGTTCGTCAGACCATCATCATCGCTATCAAGATATTTGTCTGATGGATCCGTCGGATTTAGTCCATATATTACTTCCCACCCATCTGGCATTCCATCATTATCAGTATCTGAATCATCTGAATACGTACCTAACAAATCTTCTGAATAGTCTGACAATAAATCTAGATCTTTATCTAAAAATTTCTGGTTTAATGTTCTTGAGAATAAAGAATCTCCAGAAAGACCTTGCCAATATACGCGTTTTCCTGGATTACTTGATTCGAAGCAGTATAACTCATATTCTCCAGCAATTAACTCAAGATAATTATCCCCATCAATATCAACTAACACCGAATTAGAGCATCCAACATCATCACTATACCAAAGTATTTCTCCTGTTTTTCCGTCTACTATATAGAACTCCGCATATGTGCTAATCATGATCTCTAGCTCATTATCACCATCAATATCGCCTATAGTGGGATATCCTACAGCCCAATATCCGAGATTAGTTTTCCATAGGATATCTCCGGATTCCCCATCAACCGCATATACATAATATCCACATCCAACTATTATCTCTAGTTTATAATCATTATTAATATCAGCAATAGCATATCTTTTAACGTACTCTGGAAAGCTTATATCTAATAAAATGCTACCATCTTCCCCATTCATCACGTAAATATGATTTCCCGTTCCAACTATTATTTCCAATTCATAATCGTTGTTGATATCTCCTAGGCTATATGTGTATGCACTTTCATCAAACGAATAGTACCATAATGTAGTTCCGCTTTTTCCGTTTAAAACATATAATTCTCCTTCACTGTTTCCAACAATAATTTCTAAATTGTTATCATTGTTTACATCACCAACAGCAGGTTTATGAATATCCCCAGAAGTTTCTTTTTTCCACAAAAGTGTTCCACTTTCTCCGTTCAAAACATATATACAGTTATCAGTATTCCCTACAATAACCTCTAGCTTTCCATCATTGTCTACATCCGCTAATGTAGGTACTGTGCAAAAACGATATCCAGCGACATACTCCCATAACAAAGCACCATTCTCACCATTAAGTGCATATACTGAATCATCTTGGCAAAAAATAACATCAGGTTTTCCATCATTATCAACATCACCTAACGAACATGCCGTGGGAAGATTTCCACTCCCAATATAATATTTCCATAATACATTTCCATCATGTGATAAAGCGTAAACATAATGATTTCCAGCCGTAAATACAATTTCTAGGTAACCATCTCCATTTATATCACCAAATGTTGGCGAATATATTGCGCAATCGTCATCAAAAGTCCATTTAATTGAAAAACTTACTCTTGCTTTGATCTCTTTAGCTAATGTAATTTGCTCATTTATTCCATTATAGCTTGAATTACTGGTTATTAAAAACTTAGTAGAGTTAATTGCAAAGTTATGTGAACTAAGAGCAACCATAATATATCTAAAACCTATTGGAATCATAAGTACGATGAAGATAATACTTAAATATGTTAAAGTTTTCCAAAAGCCCATCACTATCACACTTAAAGCTTTTCTAAAAATCTTTATTATGATAGTATAAGAGAGACTGTAAATATCTTATTTATTAATCATAAATTATTCTTATAGATTCTTTCGCGCTCGCTCTTATTAATTTTTCATTATACTTACGCTCATGACGACCCTTTTGCACATAATGATCACCTGCCCATAAGC
>Ga0180302_10000993_pt1 | contig 13274 bp, 16 predicted proteins | sample GuaBasSediGuay17_FD_121794 | JGI IMG/M metagenome (GOLD analysis project Ga0180302, IMG submission 121794) | Subseafloor sediment microbial communities from Guaymas Basin, Gulf of California, Mexico - Guay17, Core 4571-4, 12-15 cm | ecosystem: Environmental > Aquatic > Marine > Hydrothermal... | reverse complement strand
CTCATCTTTAGATAACTTAATATATTTGACAAACTTAAATACGCAACATGAGTCTAATAATGAAGGCGAGAAGCAAGTGGATCGAAGGCTTTAAGTCAGCTTTAGACAACGGAAGGAAGCACAGCATTATAGTAGACCTTCCTGAAAACCTAGGTGGAACTGACTTAGGACCAACTGCTCTAGAACTAGCTGTAATGGCCCTGGCAGGCTGTATTACAACGATCTTTTCAATTGTCGCTAAGAAAATGAGGTTAGAATTTGAAGAATTAGAGACTACAGTTGAGGCTGAAAAAGGAGAAGTTACAATAGAGAAGTGCACCCTTACTTTAAAGGTTAAAACAAAAGCTCCGAAAGAAGTTATTGAGAGAGCTTGGAGGACTACATGGAAGAACTGCCCTGTAGGAGTGCTCTTTGAGAAGGCTGGAGTTAAGGTTGAACACAAGATAGAGATACTATCCTGAGGATCATACTCTAGATTTTTCTCTTTTTCATATGATATGTTACGAATTCGTGTAGCACTTTTAAATATTGAAAGTACACTACATAACTCATGCCTAAAATGCTTGTAGTGTATTATTCAAGAACTAGACATACAGAAAAAATGGCTATTTCTATTTCTGAGGGAGTAAAAAGTATTAAAGATATTAAAGTTGTAGTTAAGAGAGCAGAGGAAACCACTAATAAGTGAAGTTCTGAAGTTCATCAACTTCAGAACTTCAGAGATGTAGAGAATACGGAGTAGAAATCGCAAAAAGGCTAAAGCTTAAATAAACTTAATTTAATTTTACCCTTTACCCAAAACCTCTAATGCTATTTTAAAAGTCTCTTTCGCTTCTTTAACAGATGCAACTCCTATTGCTACAGATTTGATGGTATGAATTTTCTTGATAAACTCTAATGCCTCCTTAGGTTCTAATCTACCAGCAGCTACACCTTCTTTCCTATGATGGGAATTCCTATTCTTTCATATAGCTTTACTACTTCTTCAGGAGGTGCATCCATTAAATAACCAAGCTTGTTTATAGGTGCCATTATTACGTCTATGTTTAAATCAACTTCCATTAGCCAAGAAAGCGTTTTATAAGGTTCGTGAACCACCAGTCCTACTAGAGGTGATACCTTTCTACACAGGTCTAAATGTTTCTCAATTACTTCTAAGTCTCTCATATTGCTTATCATGCCATGGACTAATGAAACCGTTGCTCTTAACTCAGAAAGCGTTCTAATAGATGACTTAAGGTCATTGGGAATCAACGTGCCTACTATTACAACATCTTTATGTTCTCTAAGTATGCTCTTGACTGCCTTATAAACCCAATTGTAAGGCAGTACTTGAATTCCTTTAATCCCCATTTTAATGGAGGATTTAATAACCTTTTCAACAGCAATAGAATTATTAACGAATTTAATATAGTAGTTAAATGCTCTTTGACCAAATTGACCTGCAGCTATAAAAGGACTGGTTCCAACAATTACTCTAGGAATTTTATACCCCTTTACTATCATTAATTTATCACCCTTTCTTGTTACTGAATACTAGTTAATATAGTAGAATATACAATAAAAACTAACAGATATTGAACTGTGGCTTTTAATTTTAAAATTCAAAGTAAAAAGTTTTACCTATATTAACGCTCGAGCTTTATGTAATATGTTTATAAGAATACTCCCTCTATAGAATTAGGTCTATAGAATTAGGTGGTACCAATGGAGTTGTTGCCAAAGGATATATTCGTCATGTACTTCGCCGCGGGAAAGACCCTAGCTGAGTTCATAGCTTATTCAAAGGGTGAGCCCTATATTTTGAAGAACATCATTAGCCTACTCGAGGATCATGGTGTAGAACCTCTTTCATGCAATATAAGTAGGATAGGTGAATATTGCACCATCCTAATATTTGCTGACTTTACAAACGCAAAGACGTCTCCTGAAGAAGTTAGGAAGGAAATGGAAAAGATAAAAGGTGTTGAAAGAGTCAAGAGTATTAGTGAAACCGTTCACGGTTTAATGTTCGATGAACTCTCATTCCCAATAACTACTAATATGGGAAAAACAAGAGCTATGGTACTCCTTGTAGATACTTTAAGCAAAGCTTTAAAGAGGATAAAGACAAAGTGGAGAACTGGTGCTGAAGCGTTTTTATATTACCTAGGATATGACTTAGGATACGAATCAGCACAGATTTTTAGGCAAGAAATAAAGTACTATCGTGAAGAAGTGCTTGAAGTCATCAAGGTTATTCAGGCTTTAGGTTGGGGTAAGATTGAGGATTTGACTATAGACTTTGACAGCAAGAGAGGCGGTTTGAAAATATACGATCTATTTGAATCTAAGACCAGCATTGGACAATTTACGACTGTAAAATGTCATTTCTTCCGAGGATTTCTAGCAGGCTTCCTTTCCCAACTCCTCGAAACTAATATCAGAGTCTTTGAAATAAGATGTATAGCTAAAGGAGACCCTTACTGTGAATTTATATTTGAATCATCGCCTATGTAATTCGTTATATTAGCATTAGCTCTCTTCTTAGCTTCTAAGTAAGACGTATCAAGAACTCTTATGATGTTTTTAACTCTTTTTTCTCCTAATCCTTTAACTTTCCTCAATTCACTGGGATGTGCGCTAAAAAACTTCCTAGGACTACCAAAATGCTCCAGTATCCTCTCAGCTAGCTCATAACTTATTCCAGGTATTGATGCTACTAAGTTCACTTGAGCATCTCTAAGAGTTTTGCCACCCTTAGCCATTTTGATTTTAGTTGGAGAGACTCTTACTCTCTTTTTCTCTTTAACTTGTAACTTCTTAGCTATATTGTAAATTAGGTACGCTGTTTCTTCAATATTCCTTGTAAACACTATTGAGACTCCCATTAGGAGTAATGATGAGAGTGCACCTAATATGTGTCTTATGGTCACTCCCCTCCACATTAATACTCGCTCTACGTCTCCTTCTACAATCAATATAGCTCTTGAGAATGATTTTAGAAGAGTCATTGCCTGTTCAAAAAGTCTTCTGTCTATTATAGATGATACAAAATCATTAACAGACTTTCTTTCTATAGCAAAGTCTTCAGAGACTACATAGTCTCCTACCTCTAACCTTCTTACGAGTACCCTAGCGCCTAACGTCCTCAGACGTTCAATTACTCCACTGCTTCGTTCTCTATCATCGGCTATTACAATCACTTCGTCAGAATTAACACTCATAACACTAACTAAATTGTAAGGTAGTTTTATATTAGTCTCACGTTTAAATTAGTGTGATGATACTGGAGCAACAACCTGAACTACGAGCTATATTAACGGCTATAGGTCTCAACTTAGGTGCTGGATTTCTGCTTGGTCTTGCTGCTGGATATGCTCTTAAAAAATTAGCCAAGTTAGTATTGTTAATAGTCGGGTTATTAATACTAGCCCTTATATTTCTGCATTATAAGGGGATAATAACTGTTAATTATGATGTCCTAGAACGCGTTACTACTGAAATTTTACAATCTTTAAAGTTGGAAATAGCAGGGGTTATAGGTTTCATTTACACAAATGTCCCCTTTGCCAGTGGTTTCTTAGCTGGTTTTCTGCTTGGATTAAAGAAGGGATAGAGTATTAAACTATTAGATTTAGTTATAGTTGAAGCTAAAAACATCATATATCTCATGCTTACTAAATATCCAATAGGAACGTGGTAGCAATGATGAGATTTAGACGTTTTGTTGTGGCTTCAGAAGACGATGTAGCAACTAAAATAGGAGTAAAGGTCATGAAACGTGGGGGAAACGTTGTTGACGCTGCTGTTGCTACGGCATTGACACTTTGTATTACCAAAATAGCTAGTAATGGAATCGGGGGTTATGGAGGCTTTATGTTAATCAATTTAGTTAGTGAAGGTGAACTAGCTTTAATTGATTATAACACAAGAGCGCCTAAGGCTGCTCATGAAACAATTTACGAGTTCATTGAGGAACATGTTGCTGGCTGGAGTGTACATAACAATGAAAATGAAGAAGGATTTAGATCGATCTCAGTTCCAGGGACTCTAGCAGGACTGGAACTAGCATTAGAAGAATATGGAACTATGAACATAAGCCAGTTACTGAACTACGTTTTAGGAGTTATCCATAATGGCATAAGAGTGGATAAGTTATTGAGAAGAGCTATTATTAAGAATTTAGCTAAGTTACGTAAATTTAAGGAGACTTCAAGACTGTTATTGGTTAATGGGAAAGTGCCACCCTTAGACCATCTAATAGATTTAAGAGGTTTAATAAACGTTTTAGAGATTGTTTCGAAAAGGGGAGTAAGCGAATTTTACAATGGAGAAATAGGAGAAGTACTAGCTAAATATTTGGAGAGCAATAATTCATTACTAACATTTGATGATTTACAGAGATACACTCCTATAATCTCTAAACCGTTTTCTTACGAGCTTGATGAATATACAATCCTAGTCCCTAGGGATTGTTCGGGAGGCATAACTGTGCTTCAAATATTAGGAGCTTTCAACTTAATTGATGAAAAAGGTCAGAGTGTTTACGCTAAAGTAAGAGAAATAGTGAACATAATGAGGAATTCCTGGAGAGACAGGTTAAAGTATCTCGGTGACCCTGAATACATAAGCGTTTCATATCCTTCACTGCTCTCTGAGAGCAGACTACGCAAATTGTTAGAAGAGAGAAGTTTAGTTAAAGAAAAAGGAGAGGAAGGTCCTGGAGAAGGAGACACAATTCACTTAGTGGTAATGAGCGCTAATGGTGATGCTGTATCTCTGTCTCAGACTCTTAGGTCTGCTTTCGGCTCTGGAGTCACTATTCCTAGATATGATATAATACTCAATAACGGAATGGGACTATTTGACCCAAGACCAAGAAAAGCTAACTCGATAGCACCATTAAAAAGACCACTAAGCAACATGTGTCCAGTTATAGTGTTAAGAGACGATGTTACTTACTGTTCACTTGGCTCTCCTGGAGGGAGAAGTATAATAAGTGTGCTTAGTCTAATTCTAATTAATTTACTAATCTATGAAAGAAAACTTGAGTATGCGCTTTTTGCTCCTAGATTTCACACAATATCCTTTGGACCTGTCTACCTAGACAATAAAGTTGACGTTTATGTAGAAAGGAAGCTTGTCAAGGAAGGTTACAAAGTTAAGAGGGCCCCAAAAATAGGGGGTCCTGCTGTTTGTGCGCTAATTGACAGAGACAATAGACTATTAGCCGCATGTGAAAGAGGAACCCCCTTAGGGAGTTAATGTGTATTTGCATTACTCTCTCTCAACTCTTCTTCTAACTGCCTGAGGAAAGATATCATAAATTCATGTCTCTTTTCTGCCATCTCCTTAGCTGGTTCGGTAAACAACATACTTTTTAATTTTAGGAGCTTTTCGTGAAAGTGCCTGATACTACTATGTATATTTCTTCCTGTAGCTCCAGCTAACATAAAGCAACGTGAAATTCCGATGGCACCTATAGCATCTAACTTATCAGCATCTGAGAGTATCTTGGCTTCTATTGATGTAGGCCTAATTCTTGAAGAAAAGCTGTGAGAAATTATGGCATCGCAAACTTTTTCTGTGAGTTCGCTTTCTAATCCTAACTTACTTAATAGTTCTCTAGCAATTTCAACGCTTAGTAGCGCATGATGCTTTTTCTCTTTTCTCTCGAGAGGTCTACCAACATCATGGAGGAGTGCAGCTAACTTTAAGGCTAAGAGGTTAACTTTAAAACCCTTCTTAATGTAATTATGTGCTATCTTCATTGCTAGATTGTAAACCCTCATTGTATGCCCAAATCCGTGAAGATCGCTGTCTCCTAGCATTTCCCTAACAAATGTCTTTACAATCTCTTCAATGTCTGAGATTCTACTCTTTTGTGAAAAGTCATCTCTTTTGAAGTGAATAGCTGACATTCTCACGTGCCTCTTTTAGTGCTCTAATTACGTTTATGAAAGAAAGAGTAGTTGCCATGCTGTTTAAGAGCAAAAATAACACATCACTTAGTGAGTAAGCATAGATTGCCAATAAGAGCGACCCAATTCCGTAAAGAAGAGAAAGTCTTAAAGGAGGTATTGTTTTTATGGAAATAATCCAGCCTAGGATTATTAGACACATGCCAGTTAGTCCTATTAGGTAGCTCATACTTTAACCTAACATTGGACCGATACTGGACTTATATCGGTTGAGACTTCGGAGAACTTGCTAAGCTTTTTCTCTATATGTGTTGGGAGTGTTATCAGTTCTTTATGCCGCTCAGGGTCATAAAATTTCGTTTTAAGATTTCTCTCGTAATACCTCTTTTTGATTTTTTCTACATCAATGGTTAATGGGTTTATATCGTTAGAGCCCATTATGAAAGCCCATTCATCAGAGAAGGAGGGAACGAATGCTGAGTAAGCACACACAAATTTAAACGCCTTAGACATTGCGTTAAATATTTTCGCAAATTGTTCAAAGTACATGTTAATCGATAAAGATTGAGTAACGAACATCCCATGGTCGTTGAGCTTGCTAGCAACTAACTCATAAAATTCTTTAGTGTACAGAAAAGAAGATTGGCCCCAAGGGTCTGTGACATCGGCTATTATGATATCAAACTGCTCATTTGTCTCTTTAATGAACTTTCTACCGTCCATAAACATTAGATTGACTCTTTCATCGTGGAATGCATTTTGAGGAATCTCTGGCATAAATTTCATGACAATGTCTATGACCTCAGGGTCTAATTCAACTAGTGTCACTCTACTAACTGTAGGATGTTTAAGCACTTCTCTTAACGCTCCACCGTCACCACCTCCTATTATTACAATTTTTTGAGGATTAGGATGTGTTAGTAATGCTGGATGAACAAGTGCTTCATGGTAAATCCACTCATCAGCTGTACTTGCTTGTAACTTACAGTTTAAATGTAACATTTTTCCAAACGATTCAGTTTCGATTATTTCTATCAGCTGATATTTACTTTTTTTAGAGCAAAGAACTTTCTTTACAATAGTTATGAAAAATGTATCTTTTGTCATTTTCTCAATGTATATTAGCTCTTTTCCTAGCTTATGAAGACCTTCAATAAGCTTTAGTTGCATAATATTATAATTACTGAAAACTCATTAAATTGGTTTCTATAAAGGTTATAGTCAATGGAGGAAATTGTTAAAATTAATTTCAGCTAGATTTTCGTAGTTACATAGTAAAGGTCTTGTCTGGCATCCCTAAGCAATGGTTGTTTCTGAACCAGACCTTTATTAATCAGCAATGAGAGAGCGTGTCTAACAGTCCTTGGAGGCAACAATGTCTTTGCCACTATATCCTTTTGAGTAAGAGGACCTTCGTATTCAAGGGTTTTTAAGATAAGCTTAGCACTTGGTGGCATATCCATTAACTCTTTTGCTAATAAAACTTTCTTTGCCATTCTCTTAATCATCTCAGGCTCTTTTGTTAGCTTGATAAAGAGTGCTGGTTTTTCTGCTTTCTTTAAATGAACCTCTTCGTCTAATTTAAACCTCTGAGAGCCATCGATTATTACCTCACAATCACAGCGGCTACTTATCTCTTTAATCTCTATTTTAGAGCTCTCTGAAACGACTAAAGGTCTTCTAGTTAAATCTAAAGAGTTAACTGAGACTATAACGAATGTTTTAGATGTAGGGAGAAGAATTGGACCCCCTGCTGAGAGAGCATACGCTGTTGAGCCAGTTGGTGTAGCAACTATTACTCCATCACTGTAATCTCTCCAAATAAACTCATCATCTACAAGTAGCGTGTGTTCCATAAGAGTTGCGCTTTTAGTAGGGAATATTGCCACTTCGTTAAGTGCACATGGCACGTCTTCATTTAGTTGTCCATTTATACTTACATCTATCCTAGAAACTTCGATTATATGATATTCGCCCATGCTTATTTTTTCAATTACTCTTTCTACTTCTGCTAGGGAAGATTCCATTAAGAACACATTACTTCCAGAGACGCTTATTCCAAGTATAGGAATACTTACTCTTTTCATAAAATGCGAGATAGTTAACACATCTCTATCCTCGCCTAATACAATGACTAAGTTATAATCCTTTAGCTCTTCCTCCGTGACCTTAGAATGTGTTGCACTGTAGTCTATATCGTAGTTCTTTAGGTGAACTGTTATTTCATCGACTAGTTTGCTATTAAACCTGTTATAGTAAAGAAGTACTCTCAAACAATCACCGAAGGAGGTTTCTCTATTTCGACTTCTTCTCAATCTCCCTCTTAATTATCTCAGTATATTGTTCAGGTGTCAGCAGTTCCTTAACTTCTTCTGGATTTGACAACTCTATTACTAGTAGCCAACCATTTCCATAGGGATCTTCGTTTATTAAGCTAGTGTCAGACACTGCCTCTTCATTCACCTCTACGACTTTTCCTGAAAGAGGAGCATAAAGATCCTCAGCTGCTTTCATAGACTCTACTGTTCCATAGCTCTCTCCCTTTACAAGTTCTTCACCGACTTCAGGTAGTTCTACGTATACGATTTCTTTTAATCTTTTTTGAGCATAGTCTGTAATTCCTATTCTAGCTCGTTTATCTTCAACTTTAACCCAATGATGCTTCTCAGTATATAGTAAATTCTTAGGTATTACATACTCGCCAACTCTTATCTCCTCGCTCATTCCGGTCACCACTTCCTTTTGCATTAGTAAATGACTTAAAATATAAGCTTTAAGTCTGTTACTACTGAAGACCTTGAAGAGCATGGTTCTCACTTCAGTGACAACGTTAATTTGAAACTTACCATTAACTATCAAGGGTGGTAAGGATTCAGAGAACTAAACTCAGAGGCTTAGTGGTCGGTCATTTAGTAATAGACTTGGTTATTCACCAAGGGAAAGTGAGAAAATCTATCGGAGGAGCTGCAGCATACTCTAGTATTGCTTTAAAGCGTTATGGAGTTGATGTTGCTATTGTTTCTAAAGTAGGTCGTGACTTTCCTGAAGAATACTTGTTATTCCTTGCTCGTAATGGTGTCGATATATCTTATGTGAAAATGAGCAAAACTAACAGTACTAGATTTAAGTTAGTATATGAAAATGGGCGAAGAAAATTGTTCTTAGCCTCACGCTGTGAAGAGATACTCTCTGAAGACCTTCCTCAAACACTAAACTATGACCTAATCCATGTAGGTCCAGTGGCTAACGAAGTCCCCATAGCGATCCTTAAGAAGCTTAGAAAGAGTAAATCCATTATATCCCTTGACCTTCAAGGCTACGTTAGAAGTTTCAAGAATGGACTTGTAGTGTATTCCTACAATGATGAGGCTATGAACGCTTTAAGATATGCGAACATAGTTCATGGTGATGAGGATGAAGTCACGATTTTAGGGAGAGATGGAGATGTCCTCAAGTCTGCCTTGAAATTGCTTGATAGAGGACCTGATATTTTGCTAGTAACAAAGGGAGATAAGGGATCTTATGTACTTTCCAAAGATAAGATTCTATTTGTCCCAGCTCCAAAGCCAAGAAAAGTAGTTGATCCGACAGGTGCTGGAGATATTTATACGTCTATCTTCCTCGCACATTACGTTACTAGTGGAGACATTGAAGAGTCAGCAGTAATAGCTTCTTCTGCTGCTTCATTATCAGTTGAAGAAGAAGGTCTTTCTGGAGTAAGTACCTACGAAGAGATAAAGAAAAGAGCAAAGTCTATAAGGGATGCAGTAAAAGAAGTAAAAGTATCTTAATTAGAGCCTTAACGAAGAACATTACTTTGATTGTTATTTTCTTCAAGATGTTTGTTATTTTTGAATAACGGTTTATTCTAAATTCGTTATGTTCAGGAAGCACATCATATATCAGTTCAACTAAACTTTGACTCGATAAAACTACACATTATCAAGTAGTCAGGAAAACATCTTAGCTTAGTTCAAATGAAGTAGTAATATCACATGATAATATTCCTTCCTGATTTAGAGCATCATTCAAGACTCTGTGTATAGCAATGTATCATACTAATCGTCTTCCGCAGTAGGGACATTGTCTAACTCCAGGAAGTAGTATTGCTTGGCAGTAGGAACATTTATGGTATAAATCAGATGGTATTACCAACCTCTTGCCTCTCCGAGTAATAGACATAAATATAGACCAAAGTGCTATTAATGTAAAGGTTACTAGTGTAAAATAGACTAGTCTTATATATGGTGTAGTGACTACACTTATTTTGCCTACTACAAAGCCCCACTTTTCAAAAGTTCCTACTAAATTCTCGCCAGCCCCATAACTAAGCGCTTCTATTATGTGGTCTGTTCCGCTTACCCTTCCATGCTCTTTTAGCTTCTCTATTACTTTCTCATAATACTTAAGCTCTCCATATTTTTCTCCTAAAGTATAGATTATATGGAATGATATAGCGTAAAAGAGAGTTGTTCCATACAGATGTGCCATGCCCCAGTTTTGAACTATTCCATATTTTTCTCCGTGCTTTTTCTTATATTCTTCAATCAGTCCTAGATATCTATCTCGTATATCAGTAACATTTGCGTGGCCCAGTTTTAGACAAATTTTGTAGGCTATGTAATCTGCCATACCTTCATGAAACCACCTTAGATTGTTAGTAGCCGGTACACCAATTTTACCTAAGAGGATGTGAACTAGTTCATGTATCATAGTGTGTTCAGGATATCCCTTCATAAACCTTATCAATGCCAAGTTTAGGTGAACTGTCCCTTTTTCTACATACTTAGAAATGTCCTCAGTCGTTACATATCCTAGCGTGGTTATTGATATTTCAGGCAAATAGAACTCGACTTTTATCTCTTTCACATTAGTTTTAAACACAGATAACAAGTATAGAAGCGCTTGTCTATACGTTTTTATAATACTTTTGACAAAGTTGCCCTTGTATATCACCGGAGTCATAATATTTATGAATATATTTTCTATCAGTTTCTCCTTAACAGTAACGGTCTCAATAGCTTTTGAGAGCCTGTAAATAATCCAAATTCTTTCAGTTTCATCTCCTATTATCCTAGTCATGTCGAAGTACATTCCAGTAGAATTTCTTTCATAGGGACTGGGATAGGTCTTAAGTACCTCCTTAACATTCTCTAGAACCACTCTAACAACGCATGGACTTCCCTTTGGAATTCTAATTGTAGGGCTCAAGAACCAGGCTTTATCGCGTATTATAAGAGAAATGTAAGGGAAATCGTACTCTATACTTACTACAGATGTATTATCTGAAGAGAAACTAAAGTGAACATCATCATAAAAGATTGTATAAGATTTAACAGCATACCCCCAGTCTACTTTGCCTTTAAGAATGGAGTACTCGTATTGACCACGACTAGGTAGTGTTATCCAGGATTTCCCTACACCTCTTGCTACTATTCTAACCTTGACTTTACCATATCCAGTTCCATTAACAAATATTTCGTAGAGGAACTTGACATTCTCTTGAGGACTTGAAAGGATGTATGTAAGCTCACTGATACGTATAGTAGTTATTATTATGGTGATTACAAAAACTAGCGAAACAAATTTCCTTACACTTTTTAAAATTACAAGACCGTCCTTCACAGTTTATCTATCGCTTTATCTCAGTTAAAAACTTATCCTACTTAGCTGTTTTTACAAACTCTCATTTTTGACTTAGTTAGGCTAATTATATCTTTTATTAATTCTATAGGATTGTCTACTTTTAGTTTTAATTCACGTTCATCATGTAATTTCATTATTACATCTTCTTTTCTTAAATAAACGTCAGCTATCTCATTAAACTCTACGATATAAAGGTAGTAACAAGGCAATAAGGGTTCTCTTGATAGCGTATCACTAAACTCGATGACTACCTTATCTTTAAGTAAGTAAACTGTCATTTCATCAGATTTATATACTCTCATCAAAACATAGTGCTTATTACTGCCATTTTAATATTAGCTTAAGATATGATGCTGAAAATGGTATTAGAGAATGGTTGGGAAGTACCTCTTGATGTTAACGATAGAGTTAGCAAAAGAATTATGTCCCTCATTCCCATAACCTCTAGACTAATAAGATGGAAAGAGGAAGTTTACTTCGAAACAGAGCTTGAACTAGAACTTAAAGAGCTGACAGGCCACGTCAAACGGGGAGATTTTGCCTATTGGCCACCTGGAAAGGCGTTATGCCTTTTCTATGGAATTAGCCAACCCTATACTCCTCTTATAATCATTGGAGAGGCTATTGGAACACTTAGCTTCTTAAGAGACGTCGAGGAGGGCAGTATCGTCAAAGTTGATATATACCGTGACTATGAAAACGTAAAGGAAGTCTGTAATTACTTAAGAAAGCTAGGCTATAAAGTAGCGTCCCGAAGTGATGATGAAGGTTTTATCAGCGTGTCCTTGAACATGTGTTACGAGGAAATTAGGTTAGGACTTGACATATTTGTAGAGGAATATGGAATATACGTTGAAAGTGATGAATTAGCCTCTTACAATCGAACACTTCCCGAGAAGGAGACCTTACATAAAATAAGAGATATTATTGGCAAGCATGCAAAAAAAGTTAGACTTGACTTAAATGAGAGGTCTATGTTGTGCCTTTCGGCATGTTGCAGTAATCTGAAGGAACTTCCTGAGCTTCTTAATAAATTTAAAGAATGCATTAAAGCGCTAAATAGTTACATTTAGCTGTTTTAAACTTTAGAATAACTACTAGTTTATAGTCTATCGTAAACTATATAGATAAAGCCGAAGAAGTAAAAATATGCGCAAATTAGCACTACCCTTCAGAAGAACTAAGGAGCTTGAGGTTTTAAACTTACTTAAAGAACACATAAACTTATGTACTTCAACTGTAGATATTCTTTGGAGAATCTTCGAGAAACTTCCTTCATATAATCCTAGTGAGCTATCGTTATTACTAAATGAATTGTATAAAGTTGAAGAGGATGCTGATAAAGTTAGAAGGAATATAGCTAATGAATTGGCTAAAGATATACTGCCGCCTCTTTACAGAGAAGACTTAATGCATCTTATTGAAAAAGTTGACCTAATTGCAGACTTATCTAAGGATGTAGGGAGGATAATATTCACTATGATTACATGTGAAGAATGTAGAGTACATGCTTATAATGCATGTAAAGACATGGCATCAAAGTTAAGTAAGTGTTCTAAGGTTACGAGAGAATGTTTAGTTTCACTCTTATATGATTTAAGAAAAACAATAGAACTTTCATACGAGATCGAAGCCTTAGAAGAGGAAATAGATTCACTTTATATCGACGCTCTAAAGTACCTGTACGAGACAAAGCTTCCTGCTAATGAACTATTACCTTTATAT
>Ga0180302_10000992_pt1 | contig 13282 bp, 4 predicted proteins | sample GuaBasSediGuay17_FD_121794 | JGI IMG/M metagenome (GOLD analysis project Ga0180302, IMG submission 121794) | Subseafloor sediment microbial communities from Guaymas Basin, Gulf of California, Mexico - Guay17, Core 4571-4, 12-15 cm | ecosystem: Environmental > Aquatic > Marine > Hydrothermal... | reverse complement strand
GTTCCAGTTCCCGTGTTCTTCAGTGTGATGTATAAAGCCCCCCATTCTCCCTTTTCTAATACAGTATCGTTATCACCTTCCGCTTCTTCTACTTTAATATCCACTACAGTGAGATCCGGAATACCCGGAATCTGAGACTTAACTTCTGTTTCAATTAAGCTAATTGTTACAGGTATTAGTTCCTCAAAGCATTGAGTATATAGTATCACATATCCTATGAATCTAGAATCTTTATGATGAGGTTCAAAATATATGGGTCCATAGATTGATTGTCCCATATGTGAAGGGGGTAACTCATATATGACGCTTCCATATGGGAAGATAAATACCTCACCATCGTTTGTTGATCCTAACAGAATGAAAGTATAATTTGCCGTTACGTTAGCTATGTTAGTAATATTATAGACAATCAATGCTGATTCATCTGCTTCTATAATAGTATCTCCATCCGCAATTCTAAATCCGTAAAGTCCACTAGTATCCTCGACAATCACTCTTTCAACGCTGAAAGCTACAGGTAGGTCTCCGATAATCTCTAAGAAGATACTGTGAATCCAGAAAATCTCAGTAGAATTGCGTAGAATGAGTTGAATCGTATAATTACCTTTAGTCTCTAATGGAACTGATATATTTATCTCAATAAATTCATGGCCTCTAAACGTACCAAATTCTGCTTTATTAGTATTTACAATTATCTCATCAGGTGTATTTACCTCTAAATACGCATTTTCTAGAAGCACAGCGCTTATAATAGTTAAGTTGTATAAAACTGTCTGTCCACCATAGATAATTCGTAATGGATAGTCATTTGGTACAAAAGGAAAAGTAGTAATGTCATATTCGCCTATAACTACAAGCCGCCTCCGTATCTCAAGCAATTCTCGGTTACCACAAATTATTTTAACTCCTAAAATACGAATGCCAGCTTCATCAATCGTAAAGTTCAATGAAACATCTAGATATGTAGTATTCATACTCAAGTCATTTTGAGCTACTAAATTGTTATCCAAATATGCAAGAATTGTAATATTAAGCTCGTCAGGAATGTCAAATGCTTTCAATGTAACATTCATCTCGAACCTTCCAGTCTGTACTGGGGCCATGTAGCTTATCTTTTTTGGAAACACAAATGGCATTCTCAAATCCTTAATATGAAATGCCTTAGCACTCTCTAACTGTGTCATTAAACCAGATAGATTTTCATCTATTGCAATCGATATTTCTATAAGTTTCTTTTCCCTAAAGGATAAATTCCCAAGAGACCACTTCAAAGCTAATCCAGCGTCTCCCTCGTATTCTGATGTATTAGTAAATTCGTCATAATATACTGCGTCATACGCTTCCCAAAAACTGCTTGCTTCGTATCCAGACGTAGCATTATTCGATGATAGACCAATAAATGGCCTTTGAGTATTCTCATCGAATTGGTATATTGTATTAGTTTCTTCATCATAAATAACATGGTCATTCATTGAATCATAAATGTCCATATCGGCTGTAACATAGAGTCTTACGTCCTCTATTGTGATTTTCTCATCGTTCTGCACCCATAAGTACACATTAAACCATTTCTGATCAAGTAGAACTATACGTGCTCCAATTGTTATATTACCATCTGGCGTCTCTAGAATACCAGAAACAACCTCCAGAGTCTTATTATCTATCTCCTCGTAAATTGGTAATATTATATCTAAAGAAGAGAAGCTATAGAAGTATTCCTCTTCATCCACAATGTATCTCATATAGAATCCTAAGTTTAACCAAATCCAATCATTTGTTGGAACATACGTAAGAGAATATACTGATAAGTCGGATCCTATTTCAGCGATAATCCAATCGTTTTCTATTGTCTTATAATAGGCATAGTAATACCTATCTTCATATCCAGTTGATAAGATGCTCTCTATTGTTATTACTTCCTCTCCAAACATTCTTTTTAAGTACAAGTATGCTCCGTAGACATCTAATAATCCAGCTCCTTGCTCATAAGCTCCGTAACCTAAATCCTTAGCACTATTAATCAGAGCAACTTTTATTAAGTCATTAGTAGCATCTGGAAACGCTTGCAAAAGAAGAGCCACAGCACCTGATACATGCGGAGTAGCCATGCTAGTTCCGGAAAAACTCTTATAATACTCCCCAAAGATATCATAAGGGACACAGCTTGTAATATAAACTCCCGGAGCCACAATATCTGGATCCCCTCTAAATCCAAGAGCGGGGCCCTTGCTAGAGAAGTACGCAATATCATTATCCTTCGTTGTAGCTCCAACAGTAATTACCTTTGGAGATAATGCTGGACTCCCTATAGAATAATACGAATACATATTTCCGGCCGCTACCACGACCACAATGCCGTAATCCCAAGCATTTGATACCGCCATGGAGACTGGGTCATTTGGCGTCCCTACACCTCCTAGACTCATACTAATTACGTCAGCTTCGTCCCCGCTATGTGGAATACCATCAGGTCCAAAAGTAGCATATTCTACTCCTCTGATAATCCAGTCCCAGTACCCATACCCCATTGAACATAACACCTTTACATTCCAAAGATACGCTCCCGGAGCAATCCCCCTAAACAAGCCATCGGAAGCCTCTCCCGTTCCCGCAATAATTCCTGCTACATGTGTTCCGTGCCCTACGTAGTCCATTGGATCTTCATCTGGGATTCCATCACGGTCAAAATCCACGAAACTTACATTAACGATAACCTTTGGATCATTAGTTTCTGGGTTATCATCTAAATCATCGAGATCTGGATGCGTCCAATCGATACCCGTATCTACAACTGCAACTTCGATTCCAGAACCATTATATCCTAGATCCCATAACCTAGTAGCTTGAATTATTTCTCTGCTATCATTAAGAAATGGAGAACCCTCACGAAGCATCGAGATTTTCTCGCGTGGTATTTGTACAGGTGTGAATGGAGACCTAAGGTTATAAGCCCACATTATTCTATTTTTCCAAATAGATTTGATTGAACTAAATGATGAAGCCTTAATGACATTTTTTACCTTACCGGAAACCAAGAGAGCTGGAATAATCTTGTATTCGTATAAGATATCGATGCCTAAAGCTCTTAGTTGAGAGATCACTAGGGATTTTTCTTCAGTGCCATTAAGAATTATAATACTAGAAATCTCCTCAGCTGGGTTACTCGCCAATATTTCTTTATCAACTTTCCATAAAACTAATTCCTCTAAAGCGTTATTTTTATGACCAATTGTTAGTGTATAGAATTGCTGTGTACCGTGGTTTAATTGCACTACAAGAGAAGAAAAGAGCAACAATGCGAGGGATAGAGATAATAACTTTTTATACATAGATAACCCTCGGCAAATAATGTGTTGTATTAATTTAGACTAAGAATATTTTAAGTATAGATTTCTTTTACATAATTACTATTGGAAAGATAATTTTAAAATGTAAGTATTTCTAAAACTAAGTAAAAACTTTCTACAGGGATAAATATGTCTGAACCAAGCTTCTTTGAACATTTTAAATTAGAGGGAAACCCGCTTACTAAACTTGGAAGATTCTACTTTATTTTGATTTTCATTAAGATCATCTCAGTGATATCCAGTTTCGCTTTATACTTATGGATAAGTAGCGTCTTAGCAAAATTTATAGCAACCCAAAATCCTCGATTTCTCACTGACGCACTATACACAATGGGTATCGTCATAACAATATCCTTCATAGTTTCCCTAATAATTCTCTGTTCTCTAGCATTTCTTTACTATCAAGCTGGAGAATATTCCGATATCAATAAAATGAGATGGATAAGTATTTTACTTGGCATTACAGCAGTCTTATTCTTAGTAGGATTTCCGTTAGTAATATTAGGATACCTTGAACTTGCATCAAAGATCCCCTACGGAGGACCTATACACATGAGTGAAGTTATGTTAATGGCGATAGGAAGTATAATTGCTGGTATAGGCGGACTCTTTTCATTTATTGCTGATATAATTCTGATAGTAATGCTATTCCAAATAAGTGAGAGCCTTAGGATTGATTTTGCAACTTTCGCTGCCGTTCTAATAATCCTAAGGATGGTATTTGGTTTCATTAATGGAATGATTAAAGTAAGTGATCCAACAACAGCTGCAGCTAAAGCAGTAATTTCTTTAATAAGTGGCGTTATTGGTATAGCTATTCTATATTATCTCTCCAAAACATTTACTAGAATGGGTGAGATTTTTGAGAATATTGAGCAAAACCCTGAGATACTTGAAAATGCCATAAAAGAACTTGAGTCAATGGAGACTCCAATCGACCTTAGAAAATTTTCTAGAGAACGTACTATACCATTCGAATTATTCATAAAGGAAATTAGGGATAGAATTATCAAAGGAGAATTAAAGGGCAATGTGATCGGAAATACTTATTACCCGCAAAAAGCGCAACAGTCTGTCTCTACCTCCTCATAATGAAAATCTCCATAAAGTTAAAGGCGCAGGTTCATTTGGTAACGGGTTTAATTTCCCCTTTTCTATATCCTCCAAAACTTTTCTTAAGGGTCTAGCCGCAGTAACGATCGTTATCATTATAGCTGCTAATCCAGACCATTTTCCCCAACGCTTCTTAGCAAATTCCTCTATTTTTCTTACTGACAACTTCTCTTTACTATTCATATATACTCTTGGCAGAAGAGATGCAAACCACCTATCTACTGGGAACTCCCCATAATTTCTTTCTCCTAATATTTTTGCCAATCTCGCTGTATATTGGCCAATCCCCCTTATGCTCTCTAAATCATCTCCACATTCCTCTAGGAAAAATTTCGCTACATCAATTATTATTTCTTCTCTGTATCCGACACCACATTCCCTTAGCAAAGATTGCTTAGTTAAAATCCTCGAATAAGAAGGAAATGTGTAAATAATTTTATTTGAATGCGGAATTCTAAGTGCTTGCCCAATCTTTTTCCTTATATTGAATAACATTCTCCATCCTTGCTTAAAACTCGCATTTTGCTGACATATCCCTATAAGAAGTCCTTCCCATACGCTTGGTACTGCACGCATGTGTATTCCTAAAAATTCCTTCTTTACTACATCAAGTAACGGGTCATTTGTGCATAAAGAGTAAAACTCATCTAAGTTCTCCTTTAAACCAAGAATAAAAATAGCTCTGTCTAGAGCTCTTTCAATAAGATCCGAATTCCCGCTGGTTAGAAAAACCTCTAATTTTACAACCGATTCCTCCATACAAGCTCTAGTTACTCCAAAGTAACTATCAAATTCTAATGGGATATAAGCATACTTCCCATCATACTCCCATGGAGCAGCATAACAACTAGCTGTTAAATCAAAATTATAATATTTAACGGGAGAAATCTCCTCAGAATACACGTGTTTAAGAAACGTCATTAACGATCACTTACTGATACTTCAAAAAATTCGCGTAACTATTAAGAACAAGCCAAAAAATAATAAAAAAGTAATAAATAATAAATAAAGAAAGAAAAGAATCTACCTTCTCCTCACGAACACTATTACTACAACTATAACAGCAACTATTGCTAAACCGATGAGAATCATTGGCAATGAAATTCGTGTTGGAGGCGTTGGAGGAGGCGCAGGTGCTGTCGGATAGCTATTGGGATCATTAGGATCAGTTCCACTCTGAATCTCGTCATAATCCGAGTAGCCATCTCCATCAGTATCAGAAGCTCTTGGGTTAGTGCCATATTGATACTCCTCTAGGTTTGTAAGTCCATCATTGTCCGCATCCTCGGAAGCATCTGAAGCATCTGTTGGATCAAAGTCGTACTGTACCTCCCAACCGTCAGGCATTCCATCGTCGTCAGTATCTGAATCTCTCGGATCAGTACCATGATGATACTCATCTAAGTTCGTAAGTCCATCATCATCTGGATCCTCATAGGCATCATCTGGATTATTAGGATCTAATCCATGTTCAATCTCCCAGTCATCTGGCATTCCATCTTGGTCTGTATCCATCTCAGGTGGCTTTGGAACTCCCTTACCCTTGTAGCCCACATTGATTATCTCTAATGGATCTTGATATACTGCATAGCCATCCCACTTCGGGAATCCGACCGTCAGGAAGTACATCGTGCTCCTGAATGTCCATCCAGTAGCCGAAGATGGTGAGTTATAGTCAACATAGATGCTCTGATAAGTGTATATCGGGGTTGTCTGTGCAGAGGCATTGAGGTAGCTATAGTTTCCGGTCCACAAGTAAGTATCTCCTAGCACGATTTCAGCAAACGATACATCCTCAAAACCTATCTTAATGCTTGATGCAGCTGCAATTTCCTCGTTTGTTAAGGTCTCATTTTCGGCATAAACTGACCAGTATGCGGAAGTCTCAACGAAGACGTAATAGCTAATAGATAGACTTCTGTTCTCTAGAACTTCTCTGCCTTTAGATAAGAATACATCCCAGTCTCCAACATATTGATCTAGCTTAATGTAGGCCTCCCGATAACCTTCCTCTGTTGGTGTTAGGTTGCCTTGGAAGTGAACCTTGAACATCAGGAAGTCTATACTTACTCCCGTTGGTCTCTCATTAAATGTACGGAAGTCACTTCCTTCTAATGTTTCTCCTCCATGCCACCACCATATACTGTGATCCGCTGGATAGGTCGTACCATTAATGCCCTCATACAGCACTCCAAATTCTATGCTTTCATTTCCAGGAACTATTATAGAGCCTGTGTCATTGTAAATTCCAAATGCTTCTCCAGGAGTGATAAACGTTAGGTTCTCCACACTCTTTGGTATGAAGTAATGAGTAATCTCGTCAGTATCCATTATACCATCCTTATCGGTATCATTGTACAAGAATAGACCTGCATACTCATATCTCAAAGACACCCATGCCCACTGAGTAGCATTTTCCTCGCTCCAGTGTGTATAGTAGTCTTGGCTAAATCCGAACCAAAGCCATGTCCACGTCTGTGCTTCGTCACTTATCCAGAACCATCCTCTCTCTTCAGCCATCTCTAAGATGTCTTCCCAGCTTAAGTTTCTGACCATGAACGCAATCTCCCAGTAACCAGCTCGTGGTTCTCCATCCTCATCAAGAACTATCGATCTTATCCATTCCATAGTCTCATTGGAGACTATTGTCATGTTTTCGGCGTAATACCAGTAGAATGTCTCGTTCCATGTATACTTCCATGCGAACATACCAAGGCCCATCCAAGAATGCATTACCAACTCATCGTCAGTTGTGGATGTATTTGGATCCCATAGCAAGAAGACATTCATTCCTTGCAGTGTTACATTCCAAGTGTACTCTCCCATGTAAACTCTTCTTACGTAGAATCTATCATTAGCAGTTGACAAGTCACCATCCAGGTCAAGAGCTCCCGTTTCTGGATCAACAGTCCATGCTCTGTAACCCCACATGCCCCATGATGGAGAACCAACCACTATTTCATGTATAGGTGAGAATGCAGCAAACTCCATTCTTTCATGATGCCATCCGTATGGATGACCCCAAATACGTGCTTTCATATATACCCATTCTTTGTTTCCACTGAAAGTATATTCTGTTCCTTCGTAAGTAACGTTAAATACATTCATATATGTATTCTTAAGCTTGTAGATTTTACCTCCTATCTCTATGATGTAGAAGTAGTCGTAAGTCCAGCCTTGTTCGTCCCACAAGTAGTATTCTGTTCCGTTAATATAGAATGTATCATTATAGCCGATTTCGTACTCCTCGTAACCTATAAATTCATAGTACTCGGTGAAATTAAGTAATGTTCCGTTTAGGAGTACTGCTTGATGTATTACTGTATCGTTTACCCAAATATCATAGATCCACTTCCTACGCACCCAGTAGACATCTCCACTAATATTTATCTTAAAAATATAAACGAACCTCGTTTCATTTACAGTAATTACTGTGCCGTTAACTAATGTGAAAGAATATATGTATCTAGCATGATCTCCGTCATAACCAATCCACGAAGTTGTGTTTACGAATAGGTAACCTTTCTCATCAAAGACGTAACTGAGTGGATCAAAGTCACCGTATACCCACTTTGTTCCAACTTTCCTTATCCAATAGCTATCACCCATGATCATAGTCCAGTATGCCTGTCTTGGTGCTGTGAGGATTATTGTGCCATTCGGGGTTTCTATGTACCATGCAGTTTCATTGTGCTGCAATAGGTATAATTCTCCTTTATATTCTACATAAAGATCAACCGGAACTACCCCCTCTGGTTCTGGTCGTTCTAGTTGCCATATACCATACACTGTAACTCCTGGTTTTGGTAATGGATATCTGACTCCATTTATTTCTGTGTAGAAATATCGTTTAACATCACAATCAAGAACAATAACTTCACTTCCATTGTATGTGCCATTGTATAATCTATAAGGCCAAGAAACGTAGTATCTAGTATCATTTATTTCAAAGTAATAGCTCCAGAAGTATACATCATCATATTCTAGATAGATTATAGTTCCATTCTCTAACTCTATATAGTACTTACCTAGTGTCCAATTCCATTCAAAGTATCCTTTAGTTCTCAGCAAGTATGAGAAGTTAACAAGTACAGCATACCCTGCAAATTCGACTTCTACGCTTTCATTCAAGCTAGTTTTAGTATAGTATGGATATTCATCGAATATTAAGATAGATCCATTTAGTAGCATTAAGTAATACCTATCGTTAATCCAATCCCACTGAAGATATTCACTAAAGCTTAATACGCTGATATTGTAATCCCAGAATGTATAATTGTAGATGAAACCAGCATACCCCGTATATACCCATATCTTTGTGTCATTCTCCAGTAAATAATAGTATACTGGCTCTCTGGTTACTGGATCCCAATAACCATACCATAGTAGGTATTCGTACGTCTCACCGGTCCATGGATTCCAGTAAATCTTAGCTTTTATTGGTAGTTTTTCGCCTCCAATGACGATATAGGGTTTTTCTTCTACGAGATACCTAGTACCATTCTCATCTTCAACATACTGTCTTTGCTCTGGCGGTTCAACGTATATTCGTCTACCACTAGAATCCTCAAAACTATATACAATTCGTTTATACCACGTTAAAACCTCGTACTCGCCGTAGGGTTTGCTGTAATCTGGTCCATAAGTGTAGTTAGTGAAGTAAACATCAAACCAGTAGTTATTCTCGGGAGCATCCGTGGTAAACGTTATATTTGCTATAAATACCCAGTTTCCTGGCGTTTCTTCGTATCTAGTGAAATTAGTAACTTGAATCCAGTCAACTGTTACTTGGGTTTCTATCCCTCTCCAAGGTAGCCATCCCTTAACCCATTCTCCAGAAGAGTGGTTGTACATGTATACTTCCCAGTGCCATCCTTCCTCTGTTACCCAGTCACCAGTCTCTGGATCCCAGTATGAATAATTACCGTATTCCCATACATATTTATATGTCCTATTGTATGCTTCTATGGACGTAACGTTGTTTAGATAGTCAATTATCAGAATTATTTCCATGTCTGAATAGTAGCTCTCATTCTCTAGTTCCCAGTAGTTATAAGAACTAAAGCGGATTCCTATTCCATCAATGTCATTAACCAGTTCGCTTGATCCTTGGAATCGTGCTTCTAAGATAAAGAACTCTCCAGGATCTATAGCATACCACCACCAGTTCTTAGCACCCCTAATTGTAATCTGAGCAACCGGCACCTCTATTGCAAGTCTATTTATATACTCATAGCCGCCCATCCTGATAGCCCAATTCCAGTCAAGCCACAATCTTTTTCCCTCATCATTGTATACCCGATAGTGAATCCAATAGTATTCTCTCTTAGGCATTTTATCAGTAAAGTAACCCATAAACGTTACAGACCAACCGTAATCTGTTGAAATAGCGCTACAGTTTTCAACCATCAGATAATAGATCTGATAGAATTCATCGCTTTCATTGAGTCTAGATACTATTTTAAGAATCTCTTGATTACCTTTATCGGGGTCATTAGGATCAACAGCAACCAAGTAAGTATAGCCTAAGTATGCACCAAATTCGTTCGTTGATGCATTGTATATTAGGTATACCCGATAAGAAGTCCACCAAGTTCTATTTACGAGCTTGTATTCACAAGTTCCAGTAGTCTCGTTACACACCCAATCCCATATGGTTGTATTAACTTCAAAGTAAATGTCTCTCCACGCCCAAATCTTCTGCTTGTAAGGACCATAGACCCACTCTTCAGTGTAAAAGGTAATATTTTCATCCCACACATAAGTTCCTAAAGTTTCATTCCAGACCCATCCGCCTTGATGCTTCACTAACTCAAGGTGCCATCCAATGGTTTCTTGTTCAACATAAGTTGATCCTGGGATGTATAATTCAACTGCCACATACGATATGTCATCTGTGACATTTATTTGGAAAATGAATGGTTGGTTTCTAGCAACACTTAGTAGTAGGTTCCCTTCTAGATCCATTTTTAGTGCTCTAAACATCCCCCTGGAGTAGTAATATTCGATTTCCTCCCAAGGAGCCCCTACCGCATACTCTCTGCACGGCTCGTAACCACTTATCCATGCTGAATAACCCCAGTTGCTTATATAGTTACCCTCGTTATCGAAGATTGAGAAACAAGCCCAGTATCTCCCTATGGGAGCACTTTCGTTAAATTCACCTACGATTTTTACGATGAATTTTGTGTCTAGGTCGTAAAATGCGCTTTCTGTTAGATTTAAGAAGAAAAGAATTACGTTAGAGTACGATACTCCCGAGGTATAATTATACATCCAGCTCCAAGTACTCCACGAGTCAGAAATTGCATCGTATTGAATATCTGCACTTGCACTTAAGTTTCCACCCCAAAAGCCCCAGTGGAAGTATACCCATCCAAGTGTGTGGTTTTCCGTGAATAAGTTTTTGGGAATCGTTATGTTAATTATAATGAGCTCTCCTAATGGAATCCAATCATCTTCTGTTATTTCTGAACCATTGTAATAGAAGACCTCAAAGTAAGCAAATGGTCCGAATTCCCACATTTCGTCCCTCCAATACCACGAGAAAATGTCAGAGTAATTCCACTTCTCCCATTCTACATATGTTAGGTTCTGGTATTCTGGCGGTCCTGTTTCGTTTTCTTGCATAATTTTGCTCTTCTCTGGTAGGATAGTCTCCGATGTAGTAGAAACTAAATTATCTTGTATAGTGCTTACGTAGCTTGCTGTTTTCTGTGCTCCTATGAAAGCACTAGAAGTCAACATGAAGAGGGCGAGGGCAGCAAGCACGAGAATAGGTAGTTTCGCGTTTCTTTTCATCCTCTTCTACCCACCCTTTTTTTAATGAAGAAGATAACCAAAGTGAATTCTAAATAGTGGTCTAAATATTATATAAAGTTATCTTTTCAATGAATTTGATGAAAATTGAAATTACAATAAAAATAGTAGAAAATAAAGAAAACGGAGAATATTCTACAAAATCTATACATTAAAAATTCACTTGCACAAACGTAGAATAAGCGTCTTACAAAATAAAAAAAGAAAAAAATAGAAAGATATCCAAAGTTTTTATGCTGGAGGTAGTGTCTTGAAGATCTCTGATACCGGGATACCCTTACTCTGGTTGTAGCCCCAGTAGGCAGTAGAGATGATCAAACCTAATACCAACCATCCTACGAACAGAAGTAAGTCTGGTGTGGGTCCTACAGAGAATGTAGCAGCTACCATGTAGACAAACAGAGAAATGCCAAAGAATGCTGGAATTCCGAATAAAGTAATCACTGGAATCGGCCCTATCTTCCAAGCTGCGATTGGAGACTCTTTGTAAATGTCAGGACGGACGATTGGAGCTACCGAAGCTGCCAAAGCCACGAACATATCTGGGAATATCCAAGCCAAACACGCTACGTTGTCCAACAAGACGAAGATTCCATAAATGAACCAGCCCCAACATAGGATACAAGCAATGACGCTTAGGATGAATACTAGAATGTTCGCATAAAGTGGGCTTCTTAGAGTTGGATGAACTCTGGCTAGGATGGATGGGAATGTTCTATCAAACGCCCAAGCGAAGACGAATCTTGTTAGGTACAAGAAGAATGGTGGTATGTCGTTCCATAGCCATATAGCCGCGGATGCAGCATAAAATGCTGCTAGACCCATATTTCCAGTTAGTACTCCTGCGAAGAAGGGTAACGAAGGTGTGATTCTTGGAGTAATTGTATACTGCTCCCATAATCTCCTTCCTGCTGCGTCTTTTGTAACGAAGTTATATGTGTATGCTCTTATGAATGGATCGCAAGCAGCATACATTACTGTAGATACGCTTACGTAGTATAGAGCAATGAAGAATGTACCAAGAACTGTACCAACGATCTGGGTCTTAGTTGGTATAGATACCTCTCCAGCTACAGCTGTTGGTGGGGTAGCGGGGGAACCATAAGCCCAAATAGCAGCGTAGCTGGCTACAGCCCAAGTCATGTCCCAGTTAAAAGTAGTCCATTTTTCAGGATCGAAACCATTTGCTATTGCTATGCTCATAACTTCGTCATAGGAACCTGGTCCCATAACGCTATCCCAGATTCTCTCGAAATCTTCTGGTCTTGTAGCTGCAATTCCTAGGTTTAATCCATATGTTGTTATGATCATTAAGCTTCCAATTACGGGAATTATCCACAATGCTTGAATTATTCGTACCAGAATTCCTATTCTAAGAGAACATATGATGAGTGCTATTACCAAGAAAAGTATTCCCAACCACAGCGAATTAAATGGATCCATTAACCACTCTCCCGCTTCCATTAGAGCTGAATTGTCGAAAGCTTTACCTACACACCAGATCATCGTACCCCAGAAATATACATCGTAGTATGCAATAATGCCGACTAGTAACCAGCCACCTAAGAAGGAGATCCAGCTAGCTAGGAATCCCCAGGTTGGAGATATGAGTCGGCTGACGAAGATATAGCTTCCACCGCTTCTTGGCATCATAATTGCTAGGAGTGCATAACAAACTGCAACAAGAATAACTGGTATTCCAGCTAGGAAGAAAGCCAAACCAACGTGGGATCCTGGATATAGTGCTCCGTTCTTTACGGATAAGAAGTTAATACCGCCACCTATAGCGTAGCTCATGGTTATTGTCATTAATCCGAATGGGCCTATTTCTCTCACTAATCCAGTAGCCTTTCTTTCAAAAAGTGGTATGGCTTCTTCGGACATTTACTCACCGCTATGCAATTGAAAAATTTTTAAGAAGATATAGAAAATAAGACCGTTTATTATAGGTTAAATGTTATTTTTAAAATTTTCTAAAAATTGAATGTCAATTGTAGCTCTAC
>Ga0180302_10000991_pt1 | contig 13291 bp, 13 predicted proteins | sample GuaBasSediGuay17_FD_121794 | JGI IMG/M metagenome (GOLD analysis project Ga0180302, IMG submission 121794) | Subseafloor sediment microbial communities from Guaymas Basin, Gulf of California, Mexico - Guay17, Core 4571-4, 12-15 cm | ecosystem: Environmental > Aquatic > Marine > Hydrothermal... | reverse complement strand
TTGAAGTTGAGATGAGCTTCTCTAAGCCTCCCCGCCTCACCCCCCTCTTGGACTCCCACGCGCCTCCCTTAGGCCCTGGTGGCACTGTAGAGAGGCTTAGGGTCCTAGGGAGCCCGACAGTCGAGAGGCCCGTCGAGAAAGTTTACGGCGACACGGACCTCCCGGCTACTGAGGCGATTCTCTACCTCTACGAGGCGGGGGTCCCCGTCTCGGCTATTCAAAGGCTCCTCTCAGTGGGGGCTTTAGGTGTTGCAAGAAGGCGGAGGTTAGTGCCAACCAGGTGGTCGATCACTGCTGTCGACGACGCGGTATCCAGGGCGCTACTAGAGAGGGTTAGAGAGTTGCCGCCCCTCAGCGAGTACCTCTTCTTTGAGAGAAGGTATGCGAAGAACCTCTTCGTGGCTATAGTGGCGCCCGGCCCGTGGAGCTATGAGTGGATAGAGGCTTGGTTTCCACGCACTACGTGGAACAGGGGGGACGAGATCGAGGTGGAGGGGGACTGGGAAGGCTTCAGGGGGAGAAGCACGTATGCGTCGTTGGGAGGCTGCTACTACGCAGCCAGGCTTGCCACGGCCGAGTACATGCTGAGAGAGGGCAGGCAGGGGATAGCGGTACTGATAAGGGAGATCTATGAGGGCTTCGACGTACCCATAGGCGTGTGGTTTGTGCGCGAGAACGTGAGGAGAATGTTCAGGAGGGCACCAGAGAAGTACGACACTCTGACCGAGACCCTTCAGCGCCTCGACAAGGCCACGCGGCTCCCGCTCTCCGTATGGCTCCGCGAATCCCGCATCCTGAGGAGGCTCCTGGGCCAGAGGAGGCTGAGCGATGTTCTCCGGGGTTGAAGAACTTGGTTGTCTATAAAAGGGTCAGAGTGTCCCAAGCGCTGGTTAGGTCCGGCCTCTACGATCTGGACTATGCCCTTAACCCTTACGCTGGCTGCGAGCACGGCTGCCTCTACTGCTACGCTAGGGCCTACACGAGGTATAGGGACGCCGCTGAAAGCTGGGGCGAGATAGTGTACGTTAAGGAGAACATCGTCGAGGTCCTAGCACGCGAGGCCAGGCATAGGAAGCCCGGCGTGGTTGGCGTGTCCACAATAACCGACCCCTACCAGCCTATAGAACGGGAAGAGATGCTGACGCGCAAATGCTTACAAGTGCTCCTTAGCGCGGGCTTCCACGTTAGCATACAGACAAAGTCGGATATGGTGACCAGGGACCTCGACATTCTGCACGAGCACAGAAAGCGCGTAGATGTGGGCTTTACGATAACAACGCTCGATAACGGCACTGCAGCGCTGATAGAGCCTCGCGCGCCTCCCCCTAGTTTGAGGGCACGAGCGTTAAAGGAGGTGGCATCAGCGGGCTTAGAGACCTGGGTCTTCCTAGGCCCGATAATTAGAGGGGTGAACGATAGCGAGGGAAACATCCGCAGGATAGCGAGACTGGCGGCGGACACGGGCTCTACACTGTACTACGACTACCTAAGAATCAGGCCCGGCGTGTCCCTATCACTCGGTGCGCTGGTCACAAATTACCCTCACGTACTCTCGACCGACCCTATGTGGCGCAGAGCTGTATCCAGGCTGGTTGAGAGCATTTGCGGCGAGGAGGGAGTGAAGTGCGTACCGGCGTTCCCGCCTAAGGATAGAAAGCAGACGCTCGACAAGTTCCTAACGTTTGACCGCTCCTAGCATCTTTTGATACGCCATTCGCCGCAGCGTCGGGCCTGTGAGACTGCGTTTGACCTTCCCCTACGGCCAGCGATCTTGTTAAATATTTTCGCGGCTGAAGAGTACTAGCATGAAGATCCCGGTCACAGACTCGCAGGAGCTGCTCTCGCTACTCCTGCAACTGTCTGGAGGAGCATTACTGGGCTTCTTGGCAGGCTACGCTCTTAAGAAGATCCTCAAGGTGGTAGTAGTGCTCGCCGGGCTTTTCGTGCTGGGCCTCCTGGGACTAAGCTACATGGGAGTCGTCACCGTCAACTTTGCAGTATTAGAGGATGTAGTTAGGAGGGGCGTTGAGGGGTTCGTTAGCTGGTCCCCTGACGTACTTGCCAAAGTCGCTCCCCTCTCCGGAGGCTTCGTTCTGGGATTCATCCTTGGTCTCAAGAAAGGATAGAAGGGGACGCCAGTAGCGCAAGGTTAATAACGCCCAGCAAGCGGATTGAGCTGGTGGGTTTTGTTGGGGTTCTTTATGCGTAATAGTCCCTCTCTGCCGCACAGAGGGAGCTGATGCTCATGAGAGTGTTTCCGGAATGTGTTCCGTGCCTACTCAGGCAGACGTTGAGAGCCGCGAGACTGGCCAAGGCGTCGGATCCTCTTAAAGTGCTCAAAGAAGTGGTTGAGGCGCTGGCGCGGACGGAGTGGGAGGCCCCGCCCATGGAGCTGGGCTTCGTAGTGTATAGCGTTATTAGGAGGAGTCTAGGAGACCCTTACGCTGATATACGCAGGAGAAGCAACCGGGTCGTACTACCGCTCCTGCCCAGGCTTAGGGAATACGTCATCGCGAGCGAGGATCCCCTTGAGACAGCTGTGCGGCTGGCGGTTGCTGGGAACATCGTGGACTACGGCGCCTTGGATAGGTTCAGTGTGGACCCCGAGGAGCGCATCATAGAGGACGCTGTGGAGAGAGCTTTGAAGGCTAAGCCCCGCATCTACGACTACGAGCGCCTCAGAGACGACCTCGAGTCGGCTCGAACGGTTATGATAGTGCTTGATAACGCGGGCGAGATCGTGTTCGACAAACTGCTTGCGGAGACCATATCTAGCGAGCTCGGCCCTAGGAAGTTCGTCTTCGTGGTGAGAAGCGTCCCTTTCATAAACGACGCCACCCTCAGCGACGCCGAGGCGGTAGGCCTGACCAAGATCCCGGGAGCGGAGGTCAGGACTATGCGTTGCGGGACGCTGGAGGAATACAGAGAGTTCGTTGGAGAGCTCGAGACATGGATCGAGGAGAGCGACGTAGTGATATCTAAGGGCCAGGGGAACTTCGAGCTGCTCAGCGATTATAAGGGCATGTACTTCCTCCTAACGGTGAAGTGCGAGCCTATAGCCAGTTACTTAGGAGCGGAAATCGGTGATATCGTAGTTAAGTATAGCTAGCCACACGGGGACATAGGGGGTCCCCAGCATTCAATGAGCCTTTTAGCATTAGGCTGCGAGCATAGCACCCGCCCCGGCAGAAGTCAGCAATGCTACACGTTCTGCAAGGCTTAGGGAGTTCGGGAGGGCTCGTAATGAGCCTGACAAGAGGGTGTTCTGAGTACTCGGCGAGGGCCTTTGCGAGCCCCCGGTCCGCCCTGCTGACGACTATGTCGAGGACGTCACAGAGTAGAAGGCTCCCCGACGGATCTAGGTCGGCAACGTCGGCGAGCCTGCAGGAGTAATAGTGGACTCTAGGGCTGGCTGCGACATGCGGCGCAAATGGGGTACACCACAGCGACAGATCAAGGCCATGCTCCTCCGCGCTATCCAGCGCTTTCCTTACAGCCTTTGCGTACTCGTGCGCTCTCACATAGATGCCGCTACTCAGGGCCCTCCCCGCGGGCATTGCCGGTATCATGGACGCAAATTCCAGGCCGAGGCTCGAGACTGTCTCGATGTACTCGGCGGAGCACGCGTAGTTCAACCTAGTAACCGCCATTACAGTTGCCACGAACACCCCGCCTTCAAGCAGCTTCTTGAGGCCGCTAACAGTCTTATCCCAGGTCCCCTCGCCTCTGAGCTCCTCGTGCTTCTCCTTAGAGCCGTCGATGCTCACGTAAACCATAGTCCCTGCGTCGGAGAGGAGCCGCACGATGTCGTCGCTTATGGCAATAGCATTTGTCACGACGCTTGTCTCGATGCCGTACTCCATGCACCTTCTCAGGAGCCCTTTGAAATCTGGATGCATTAATGGTTCGCCACCGCTGAAACCTATATACTCAATCCCTAGCTCGGCCGCCTCGTCCACAAGCCTTAGCTTGCCCTCTCGCGGCAGTTCTCTGAGTCTAGAGAACCTTGGGACTACGTAGCAGTGCCTACATGCTAGGTTGCACCTCGCCGTGAATATCCATATCAAGCTGCCCACAGTAGCGTCCTCCATCACGTCACCTGACCGTAAACAATGACGGAGGGTTATTAAGTGCACAGTCCGTCTCGCTTAAGGCTTATGGCCGTCTAAGTGTGTTTGCCAGGTGCCCTGCCGTGAGGTGGGAAGAGCTGCCAGAGGAGGCTAAAGTCTACATAGCCTACCACTCCCTTAGCTGCGTTGCGCTGTTCACGTGGATGCTGCTGCCCTACTACATGCTCTTAACCGGGTACTCCGTGCTGGAGGTAGGGCTTCTCTACACGCTAGTTGAAGCCTTGGGAGTGCCGCTTACCCTAGCCGCCGGTAAGCTGTTCTCGCGCCTGGATATCAGGAGGGGTCTTGCGGCCATAGAGGCGCTGAACGCGTTATCCCTGCTGCTCTACGCGGCCTCCTACGGCCCTGCGGCCCCTCTGATCCTGACAGCCGGCATGCTTGTAGGGGAGGTATCGGGCTCGCTCTACCCCCTTTATCAGGCTTACGAGAGAGCAGTGTACCCGCAGGATAGGCTCAAAGAGGTAATGGCGTGGCATCTGAGGCTACCCGAGCTAGCCATAGTGCTATCCTACCCAGTGACTGGGTTCATACTGGGCTACGCCTGTCCCACTGTTAGCTGCGCGAGAGCGGCTTTTCTATTCTTCGCCTGCTACAGCGTCGCGATGATGCTTGTCGTACTGCGGTTTTTTAAGCCTGTAGTCCTCAGCAAGGGACAGGGTGGACCGGGCTTTCTAGAGGCCTTGAGGTCGGTAAGCGGGAAGTTAAGAATCTACGTGACTGCTTACACGCTCTACATATTTGGCTGGTCCCTAGCCCCAAGCTTTGCGCTCGTGAATTACGTAATGGAGACGTATGGAGGCAATATATTCCACGCCGCCGTAGTGAGCGCATCCATCTCGGCCGCTACCGTGACAGCAACCTACGTCCTTGATCTAATACCCGAGCAGCGGGGGTTCCAGGCGATGCAAGCTGGCATAGCGGTGGTTCTGCTGGGCCTATTGGCGATAGTTGCGTCCCCTCCCTTCGCTCTTCTCGCCCTCATCTTCTACGCGATAAGGGTGGGAGACGCAGTATGGTTTGCCTTCAACAGGGCGTGGTACCTCTCCCTCGTCTCGAGAGAGGAGGCCGCAATAGTATCGGCCTCAATATCGGCCCTTGTGAGCGTAGTCTCAATAGTCTCGCCCGCGGTCGCTGGCCTATTGTCACATATCGACCCTCGGCTGCCCTACGCTTCCAGCCTCCTTGCGATAGCTTCAACCGTGCCCCTCTACCAGCGCGCAGGGCAGCGGAGGAAAGCTCAAGTACACGGTCGTAGCCTGCATAGTAGGTGATGAGAGCGGGCCTGGCGAGGAATGAGCGCACCGGATTGCGCTGAGTTTCTGTCCGGTCCTTTATCGTTAATCACTATATAACCGAGTAAAATTCCCTCAGCGTTTCTAGAAGCGCTTTGTACCCGAACTCCAAATTGGCGATGGAAACCCTCTCGTTGACGCCGTGTACCATCTTCAGAATCTCAGATAGTGGCAAGTCTGAGCGGATCGGCGAGAAGCCGTAGGCAGCCGTGCCGTACTTCCACCTCAGGTACCTTGAGTCGGTCCCTCCGGTCGACATGTATGTGGTTACTCTGGCCCCAGGCACGAGCTTGGGCATAACCTTCTCTATGGCCTCGTAGAGCGGAGTATCTATCGGGGACTCCGAGGGGGGCTCTTTGTGCAGGAACTCGATCTCGTAGCCTCTAATGCCTAGAGAGTCCAGGTAAGTCTTCACCCACCTCTCGTCGTAACCGGGTAGTAGCCTGCAGTCTACAGCGAGCTCGCACAGGGATGGTATAATGTTCTCCTTTTGTCCCGCCCTTATAATGGTAGGGGTGAGCGTGTTCCTAAGCATAGCGTCTAGTAGTGCCGCAACGCTCCTATCGGGTATCTTAGCGAGGGCCGCGTTGGCAGTATAGGGGTTGAGGAGGAGCGGTGCTACCCACCTCTTCCCCACAACGTCGAGGAGGTCTTTGACGAACCTTTCAACGTGAGGCGTTGGGTGAATCCTCGGCCTCCTCTTAGTTATAGCGCTAATGAAGTCGGACGCCTTGACCAGGGCATTGTCCCCTGCGAGAGGCACGGAGGCATGCCCCGGCTTCCCCTTGAACGTCACTCTGAACCAGTAGACCCCTTTCTCCGCCGCCTGAACAACGAACAAGCTTCCCTTCTTCCCCTTTATCTCAAACCCTCCGCCTTCGTTTATCGCGTAGTCAGCTCTTAGGAGCTCCGGCCTGTTCTCGACGAGCCACCCCACACCCTTCTTCCCGCCCTTCTCCTCGTCCGCCGTGGCGGCGAACACGAGCCTGCCCTTAAAGCGCTCCCTCTTAACGAGCTCGGCGAACACGAACAACTCGACAGCGACAAGCCCCTTACAGTCAAGAGCCCCACGCCCCCACACGAAGCCGCCGCGTACCTCTCCCGAGAACGGGTGGATCTTCCACTCTCTAGGGTCGGCAGGTACTACATCTAAGTGAGATAGCAGGAGGACTGTGGGGCCGGGCTCGCCGCTGTCCACGCTTGCCACGAAGCTCCCCCTGCCTGGCTCGCTCTCGAGGATCTCTCCCGTGATGCCGAACTCGCTCAGCTTCTCGTAAACGAGTCTAGCTGCCTCAGTCTCGTTGCCTGGGGGGTTAGAAGTATCGATCTTTATCAGTTCAGATAGGAAGCGGGCTATGTCCTCACCAACACTTCCTCTCAAGCCCTCTTTCACCCTCACAGATAGCACTCACGTGGGTTATATCGCTAAGCGAATCGCAGTACTGCTCTAACCGTGGCTTTTAAGGGAAGGCGTAAGGTTTGTTTCTTACATGTAACCGATGGGAGGAACATTTATATAATGTGTAAGTCATGGATTATACGTCTAAGTACAGGATTAGGGATTTGCCATGGCGTGGGTCGAGGGGAACGGGGTGCACACACGCCTCCCAGAGTCCTAATTACATTGGGGAGGAGCTGAGGGGGTATGAGGAGAGAAGTTGTAGTTGCTGAGGGTCTAGTTAAGAGGTACACATCTTATGAGAGGAAGGGAATATTTAGGAAGGAGAAAAAGATAGTGGAAGCGCTTAAGGGCGTGTCATTCACAGTCCTCGAAGGGCAAGTATTCGGCCTGCTGGGACCTAACGGTGCCGGGAAGACCACTACCGTGAAGATACTTAGCACTCTCCTAATACCTGACGCTGGTCGTGCCTCGGTGTACGGTTACGATGTCGTGAGGGAAGCGAGGAACGTCAGGGAGCTCATAGGGGTGTCGCTCTCGGTCGAGAAAGGCTTCTTCTGGAAGCTCACAGGTAGGGAGAACCTGACATATTTTGGCATGCTTTACGGTCTGGGTGGGAGCGAGCTGAGAAACCGCGTCGACACCCTCCTGGAGCTCGTAGGGTTGAAGGAGCTGGAGGCTGAGGATAAGCTCTACGAGGAGTACTCGCTTGGGATGAAGGCCAGGCTTTCGCTAGCTAGGGCCCTGCTTACAGACCCCCCTGTGCTAATACTAGACGAGCCGACACTAGGTCTCGATCCGCCCTCTGCTCGGATGATAAGGGAGTTGCTCGTCGAGCTAGCCCATAAGCATAGCAAGACGGTTTTCGTGACAACGCACAACATGTTCGAGGCGGAGATGATATGCGATAAAGTGGTGATAATAGACAAGGGCAAGGTAGTAGCGGCGGGCACTGTCAGCGAGCTCAAGAGGAAGGTGTCCGACAAAGTAACGGTGAACTTTACCTTCATCTCGCCGAGACCTCTCAGACCTAACGCGCTCAGCGCGGGGTACCCACTTAGCATCGATAACGAGGAGAGAGGGCTGCCCAAGCTTAGAGTAGTTGTGCCTGCCAGCGAGGTGGAGGATGCCACAGCGAGGATCCTGCGCTTCCTGTATGATAACGGATGCAGCGTTAGGAAGATCGAGGTCAAGGAGCCCACGCTGGAGGATGTGTTCATACTAGTCACGGGAAGAGGTGGAAGAAAGTGAGGCTAGTGACACTCCTCAAGTCTGGAGTCGTGCTGGACCTGTACTACTTCAAGAACAACAGGGCTTCGTTCTTCGGCATGCTAGTGTACCCCTACTTAATGCTAGGTCTAATATTGGGCGCTGGCTTCCTATTCGGCAGCGCGGAGGCCTTCAGGAGAAACGTGGGGCTGAATGTGGACCCTGTGCTTTACTTCATCGCCTCCACGGTGGTGGCGATGGCATCTGTATCGGTAATGTGGGAAGTCGGCGGCAACGTCATGTTCCTAAGGTGGCTCGGAGCTCTGCCCTACGTCCTATTGGCTCCCCACAGGATGTCCGTGGTGCTGGTGGTGAGTTACATACCTAGATACGTCCTGTTCCAACTGATACAGATACTAGAGTTCCTACCCCTCATAATGGTCCTGCATGGCCCCATAGAGGCCCTCTACAGAACCGCCGTAATCATAGTCGCCACCATGATCGGCATGCTGCCGCTCCTCGGGTTCTCGGCGATATTCGCAGCCGTAATGCTTCATCTTGAAGAGGAGTCCAACGTCCTTAACTGGCTCAACCCGCTGATACTGCTGTTCTCTGGGGCTTTCTACCCGGTTTACCTCCTCCCGGCATGGGCCAGGGCAGTCTCGACAATGCTTCCCACGACCTATACACTGGAACTCGCAAGGATCGCCAGCCTAGTGTCGATGCCTAGCATGGGCGCCTATGTGGCCCTCTTCTCGATACTCCTAGGGCTTACGGTCCTCTACAACTCTCTGTCCCTCGTACTCGTGGGGAAAAGCGAAGAGGCCGTGTTGCGCAGGGGCGGGATATCATGAAGTGGGCGACTAAAGCGAAGGCAATAGTATGGTTGCACGTCGTGAGGCTGTGGAGGTACAAGTTGTCCTTCCTCTCAATAGCCGTATCCAGCGTTCTCTGGCTGTTTCTGTTCATTCTGGGAGTTCTGCTCTTCGTGCCGCCAGAGGGCCAGAGAGAGGCAAGCCTTCAGGCGTTCTGGGTGGTGTTCGCATGGTCCTTTGTGTCAAGCGGGACATGGCTCATGGGGGCCTGGGTTAGGTTCCTAATATCCGTGGGGCTCGTCGAGGAGCACATGCTGAGAGGCGTGACGCCTTACGAGGTCATGTACGGTCGTGTAATCCCGTTCCTGTTCGACGTCTTCCTAACAACCGCCATAGCCGTCCTAGTCATAGGCACTACGTTTAGCGTGAACGTCTTCGAGGTGAAGGACACATGGATACTGCTGCTGGGCGTAGTGCTGATGTTCCTTCAGAGCCTCTCTTACGGCCTCGTGATAACATCCCTGTCTATGAGAACCGGAGTTCCCGGCCAGCTCCTCGACGTAGTTAACATGCTCACGATAGGGCTGCTCATACTACCCGCCGAGAGAATACCCGCCTCGGTGAGACCCCTCTTTTACCTAATCCCGTACACGGCACCCATGCAGCTCATCAGGTGCGGACTTTCAGGCTCGAGGGACTATTTTGCGCTGGCGGAGGGACTGGCTGTGCTAGCTGTGCTACTCACCGCGGCTGCGTCTGCTGCGAGGTCCACACTAAGGTACCTTAGGAGAGAAGGTGTGAAGGCCGTAGGCTTCATGTAGTGCTTAGCCAACTTTTGCGGAATCCCGGAAGCCTCTAAGGCGAGCAATCTCGAGAGGCGACCATGTTGGGGGAGGCACTTATTAAGATTAGCGCCGAGGGATGCGTCAGCACACGTAGGAGGCTAAGGCCATGGGAGGCGAGAAGCGGGGTTTGCGGAGCAGGAATTACCTCGTGCTGCTGATCAGGAGAACGCTGGCTGGCTTTTTCAATTCTTTACCAAACCAGTACGTGAACATCTACGTTGTAGAGATGGGGCTCAGTGAGCAAGATCTAGGCGTGCTCAACAGCGTGGGTACGCTCCTGGCATCTATCCCCTCAGCAGCGCTCAGCTTCGCCGCTGACGCCTCTAGCAGGCGGAGTGCTTACCTCGCCGGGCTAGTATTTGAAGTGTTAGCCCCCTTGCTATTTCTGGCGGGCAAGAGCGCGGTGTCGCTGGCCGTAGCGATATCGTGCTCGCTAGTCGCGTTCTATGGCGTCAGAATCGTGGAGAATGTTTTAGTGGCCGACTCTCTTCCCGGCAGCGAGAGAGCCTTTGGGTTTGGCGTAATGAGCGCCTTGAGCATCGTGGCCTCGCTAGTGGCGCCTGTAGTTGCCGCCCACATAGTAAACATGTGCGGCGGAATATCGGTGAGGGGCATCAGGCCGCTGTTCCTACTCCAGTGTGTGGGTTTGCTGATAGCCTACGCAGTAGCGGCTTTGTTCGTAAGGGAGGCGAGAGCTCTAGGGAGAGTGAGTTGCGCCAGAGCCTTTAGGGAGTCTTTCAGCATGATCAGCCTCAACCCCTGGTTAAGGCGTTGGATACTCCTCGAGGCGCTGGGGGGCTATGTGTTCTCGCTTAGCATGCCCTTCGAAATGGTATACGCGGTTAGGGTAAAGGGCGCTGATGAGTTCGTGCTGGGCTACATGGGGGCGGCAATGAGCGTAGGCAGTATGGTTGCCCTACCGCTGGTAGGCAGGGTTGCCGATAGAGTAGGGAGAGTAAAGACCATATTGCTGCTCAGGCCTCTCTTCTACCTTAGCACTGCGATATTCCTCTTGGCCTCGGACCCCACTCACCTGATCCTAGCGTGGTTCGTGAGGGGGGTGTGGTACGCCTCCATAGCGCCCTTCCAGGCCCTCGCCTTGGAGCTCGTGCCCTATGACTACAGAGGCAGGTGGGGCGGCGTCAGGTATATCATCTCACTGCCATTGAGAGCGCCCGCCTCGGCTCTAGGAGGCTACCTCTACGCCAACGTCGCGCCCGAAGCCCCCTTTGTAGTCGCGGCCGCGATCGACCTCATCCTGAGGGTACCGTTGATCTACATGACGCCGGAGACACTCAATAGAAAGGAGTACCTCAGTGCTTTTAAAAGGGTATCTGACTGAACTCTAAGGTACGCCGTTCTCCCCTCGAGAGTTTAACTAGCGTCTGAGGTGTCTGCGCATGTCCACGAGCTGCCTAGGCGACCACACGACGCCGCTCTCGACGCTCCTAGGGCATACCGTCCTACAGCCCTCTCGTAGGGCTTTCCACGGCCCACATTACTCTTAAAGAGAAGTTCTAAAAATGAGCATAGCGGTGGCGCGATTGCCTCTCCGCCCGGAGCTGAGCTCTGAAGAGCTCGAACGCTACGACAGGCAGATAAGAATGTTCGGGCGCGACGCCCAACTAAAGCTCAAGAAAGCGTCTGTCCTCGTAGTGGGAGTAGGAGGGCTCGGTTCGCCCGCCTCAATCTACCTTGCCGCAGCAGGAATTGGAAGGTTAGTGCTGTTAGACTTCCAGAAGGTGGAGCTTAGCAACCTCAACAGGCAAGTTGCCCACTGGACGACTGACATTGGTCGCCTGAAGGTTGAATCAGCAGCCGAGAAGATAAGAAAGCTCAACCCCGAGGTTGATGTTGAGACGCTGGCTGAGCGCCTCGACGAAAGCAACGTCAGGGATATTGTGAACTCGGTGGACATTGTAGTTGATGGGTTAGATAACTGGGCGAGCAGGTTCTTAGTGAATAGGGTCTGCGTGGAGTTAGGGAAGCCCTTTGTCCACGCAGGAGTGAAAGGCATGCACGGGCAGCTTACCGTCGTCTACTCAGGCAAAGGCCCGTGCCTTCAGTGCATAATACCCAAGCCGCCGCCTGAAGAGAAAGCGTTCCCCGTGCTTGGAACGACACCTGGAGTGATGGGAGTTCTTGAGGCGAACGAGGTGATCAAGCTGGTAACGGGGTATGGGCGACCTTTGATAGGCAGGCTTCTAATATACGACGGCCTCAACGCGGAGATAAGCATTGTAAGAATCAAAAAGAGAGAGAACTGTCCAGTCTGCGGCCTGAGGAGATGTTAAAGAGCGCCTCTTCGTGCCATGTAGTCGCCTATTTGCTCAAAGTATTTGTACCCTGAGTGAGGGAGGTTAGGGAACTGTTTGTAGAGTTCCTTTTGGCAGCGTCTGTGTGCACAAGGGCCTCGGGATTCTAGTCCCTTACTATGTCAACTACGGCCTTCACGATACCTGCACGGTACCTATCTCATGGTTTACGATGCCCACACTTACTAGAAGAGTCTCCTTGTCGACAGTCTCGGACAGCGAATCGAGATCGATAAAGCCCTCGGAGGCCACAGGCACCTTAATAACCCTATAACGCTCTAACATCCCTCATTACGTCTAACGCCATACAGCTCCCCTATGACGCCGTCATACCAACTAATTAATCTTTGCGAGAAGAGGGCTGCTTCTCGGCCTCTAGAAGCCTAGACAGGAACTCCCTTGCGTCCTTCTCCTCCTTACCCGGACCCAGCCTGAAGAGAGCCCGGTCGGGGAAAACGTACGTCACGCTCAAACCTCCAACGTCGTATCTCACTAGCAGACTTCCAGCTCGGGAGACGACTTTGTATTTACTCTCCATGATCCTGCGGAATTCCTCGATCTTCTCCATTCTAAGCAGCGCGCTAAAGCTGCCGTCGCTTTTGCAGGGGACTTTTAGATCTCTGAAGTACTCGTTAAACAGCAGAGACGACGCTCGGTTTTAGACCCAGCTGCGGACTGCGATAAACCTTTCCCTAATACCAGTGGTATACCGAGTTTCGGAGACATCCCAAATCCGCGCGGGCTGAGCCCGCAGAGCGGGTGATAGTCTGCTATGGCCGCTGACCAGGCACCGGACGCCATTTATACTTTAACCGGTATTCACTATCGGTGCTTTGCTTGAAGGCAACTTTCATTTTCCTGATACACTTCCACCAGCCAGTTGGACAGCTGAGACACGTGCTGAATAGGGTTCAAGCTAATTGCTACGAGCTCCTGGTGCGTGTGCTCAAGGAACATCCTAAAGTTAGGGTTGGGCTGCACTTCAGCGGCCCTCTGCTGATGACTTGGAGAAGAAACTATCCTCGCTTCCTCGAGGATCTGAGGGAGCTAGTCCATAACCCCAACGTTGAGACGCTTGGCGGCGCTTACGCGGAGGCCGCCTTACCCCTCTTACCGCACGAGGACAGGGTAGAGCAGCTAGCCAGGGGAAAGAAGCTCGTGGAGGAACTGCTGGGCGTTAGTCCCAGGGGAGCGTGGCTCGCCGAGAGAGTATGGGATCCCACACTGCCGCCAGCACTGGAGGAAGCAGGCTATGAGTACGTGGTTTTAGATGACGAGGTGGGTTT
>Ga0180302_10000990_pt1 | contig 13294 bp, 12 predicted proteins | sample GuaBasSediGuay17_FD_121794 | JGI IMG/M metagenome (GOLD analysis project Ga0180302, IMG submission 121794) | Subseafloor sediment microbial communities from Guaymas Basin, Gulf of California, Mexico - Guay17, Core 4571-4, 12-15 cm | ecosystem: Environmental > Aquatic > Marine > Hydrothermal... | reverse complement strand
GGCGAGTATCAGCTGGGCGTCCTTCACTACCTCGTAGATCTCGTCCTGTGTTGTGGCTTTCACAGCCTTTATCTCAGCTCCAGCCTCCTCTGAGAGCTCCTTGCCCCTGGCCTTCACCCACTCCATGTCAGCTGGCGGGTAGGTCTCTACTATGGTCACGTCGCAGCCCATCCTAGCTAGGAGCACTGCCACCGACCCGCCTACCCTGCCTGTCCCGCCGAGTATGACTGCCTTCTTGCCCTCCAGTGGGTGTAAGCCGATCTTCCTGGCTCCCTTAACCACCTTGAGCACCATTGCAGCGGCAGTTGTGTTAGCTCCCCTGGGGTCTACTATGACTGTGGCCTCGAATGGCGGGAACATCGCTCCAACAACCTCCTTGACTATCTTCTTGACCAGCTCTAGGTTTCCGCCTCCTATGAAGAAGTTCGTCCTCTTAGCTCCCTTGGGGCCTCTTGAGAAGATCGCGTCCTGCACCAGGCTCCTAGCAGTCTGTGGAGTGACCTTCTCGTATGGGACTACTATGTCGAAGCCTGCGTCGTAGGCCATGCATATGTCGAATGGGCTCACCTGCTCGTCTGTGTCCAGGAAGAACAGGATGTATGGGGGCTCAGGGCCCTTCTTCTTCTGGACTACGGGGACCACCTGGATCCTCCCTGCTCTTATGGCCGCGTACACCTCATCCCTCCCCTTGACTGCCTCAGGCAGCCCCTCAACCTTCTTCTCAGCTCTGACAGGGACTACGTTGACGTTCAGCGATGAGAGGAGCTCGCTGAGCCCCTTCATGTGCCTTGGGCTTGATATGTGGAGCACTGTGACCTCGTCTTTCTCCAGCTTGTTTATGTGGTCTATTATGCCCATTGCAATCCAGCTCTCCCTGACGTTGTAGGTTATCTCCTGCTCCTGCTTCTCAAGCTCCTGCTGGAGGTACTGCCCGTAGGCTAGGAGGTACTCCCTCCTCCAGTCGCCATCTGGGAGCTTAGCTAGCTCATCTAGGATCATGTTCCTCATAGCTCTCCTGTTCTCTAGGCCAGCTGCAAGGTAGAGGCGAGCTGCCTCATCCATGTCAACTGGGTAGAATGGGATCCCCTTCTTCTTGAAGAACCTAGCTAGGACGTTGCCCTCGTAGAACTCCTTCTCGCCCCTGAGGCCAAGCTCCTCTGTAGCGAAATCTACCTTGTTCTCCTCGACTATCTTCTTGACAAGCTCTATGAACGCTATTGAGGGCCTCTTAAGCCTCTCTAGCAGGGGGTTAGCTGGCTTCACAGCAGGCTCTAGGACCCACCAGGGCTCATCGTACTCCTTCTCGAGCATTATGACAGTGGCCTTCTTCTTGGTCGGCTTTAGCTCAAGGACCTTCATGCTACCCACCGTCAGGTAGGTGTCTCCCTCCAATATAAGTTATTTGAAAAATTAGTCAAAATCTCAATATGACAATTTTCACATGAGTCTACTGTAGAGAGGCGCATGCGTATTCCAGACAATAAACCTAGTCATAGCACGGTGCTAGCTTTAGGAAGTAGTTGTCAAGCCGCGGTGGAGGCTAGCTCGGAAGCTGCAAGCCGTGATGCCCTGTTGGCTGGTGCTGCACTTCGGCAGCGCCTCTTTTGGGAGGCATGCAAGGCTCCAGGAGGGTTGCATAACTTCCTGTGTAATCTTGTTGCGTATGCGTTGGGTTGAGACTGTATCAGACTATAGTGCTTCCCCTCTCCATGTGGTTTTTTGTGAATTCTATGAATTGATAGCTTAACTCACAGAATATTATTCGTTTACGCCAGGTGTGTTTGTACCAAAGCTTAACCATATATGAGCATATATTGAAGGATGTTGACATTTGGCTTCATGGGGATAGCTGAGCTTACTGGTGGGATGGTGGGGCTATGGCTTAGCTGAGCACCCTGGATCTGGGTGGGGTAATAGTAAAATTTATTAAAGTCTTGTGGAGACAGAATGGTGGCGGACGGAGGTGTTGGATGTGTCTGAGTTCCCGCTAGCACCCATGGCTAGGATTCTGAAGAAGGCTGGTGCAGAGAGGGTGAGTGAGAGCGCGAAGAAGGCTCTTGCCAAAGTGCTTGAGGACCACGCTAAGACCATTGCCAAGAAGGCTGTTGAGCTAGCTGGGCACGCTAAGAGGAAGACTGTGACAGCTGAGGACATAGAGCTTGCCATAGAGTCGCTCTAGCCTCGTGCTCCACACTTTTATTTTGGGCGCCTTCACCTTGGGGTTTGCTTGAGGTGGGGGAGGGGCAGGAGAGAGGAGGTTGAGAGAAGGCAGGAGAAGAGGATAAACTGGATTCTGCGCTTTCTGAGGAGGAGATCGAGGTTCTACAGGGGGATACTCGGGGATCTCGGGGCAGCTGGGAGGATAAGCCTGTCTGAATTCAAGGCTAGGGTCCCTCTGCTTGATAGGGGTATGCTTGCAGCTGAGCAGCGTGCAAGCCCTCCCTTTGGAGGATTGAGCTTATCTGGGCTGGAGAACTGCATTTCCGTTGGGATGACTGGGTACATGGGCTTCAGCTTCACTGGGCAGCCAGTTAGGGTGCCTGTAGCGAGAGGGGACCTAGAGCACTGTGGTAGGCTTGCTGCCCGCGTGTTCAGGGAGGCAGGGGTTAGGAGGGGGTGGAGGGTGTATGTGCTTGAAGACCCCAGGTGCAGTACTGTGGTCCTGTATGCGATCAGGGGAGCTAGGCTTGCAGGTGGCTCTGTCATCCAGGTTGGTGCAGGGCGTACTCTGAGGACTGTTAGGTTTGTGATGTCCTCGCTTCCACCAGCTGCACTCTGGTGCACCCCCACCTACGCGTATAGGGTTGCTGAGGTTGCATCCAGTGAGGGAGCTGAGGTCCCTGTCAAGGCTGTTGCAGGCTGGGGGGAGCTCGGCTTCAGCGTCCAGGGGTTCAGGGAGAAGCTGGCTGAGCTTTGGAGCGCTTCTGCTGGTGAAGTGGAGTTCTTCGATGTCTATGCGATGGGGGAGGCTGGGGTGCTGGGGTGCGAGTGCAGCTGCCACTGTGGAGTCCACTTGTTTGAAGACTACTACCTGTTTGAGGTCGTCGACCCTGAGACTGGGGAGCCCTGTGAGGGCAGAGGAGAGCTTGTCTTCTCTCAGCTCTACCCTGCTTCCCTGCCCCTCTTGAGGTATAGGACTGGAGACCTTGTCGAGGTTGACTGGGATAGGTGTAGCTGTGGTAGGGTGTTTGCTAGGGTCAGGGTGCTTGGTAGGGTTGAGGAGTGCAGGAGGCTTCCAGAGGGCTTTGAGAGCGTCTCAGAGCTGATGGAGGCCCTGGCTTCAGCTGGAGTCTACGACCCGGGGTGGCGTTACCTGCCTGACAGAGGGGTGCTTGCTGCTGAGGAAGCTGATGCAGCTAGGCGTGTCTTTGAGAGGGTTGAGGAGCTTGGGGGGCTGAAGCCCATGCACAGGTCCTATCACGTGTGGGTTAGGGACTTCAGTGAGGCTTACAGGTTTCAGATGAGGCTTGAGGGGGTGTTCTAGCTTGAGGTACTGGAGTAGAGTTGAGGTCGCCTCCAGGAGGGAGCTTAGGAGGATCCAGCTGAAGAGGCTCAAGAGGGCTGTCAGGTACGTGTGGAGCAGGTCTAGGTTCTATAGGAGGAAGCTCAGGGAAGCTGGCTTCCACCCAAGTGACTTGAGGAGCCTGGAGGACATAAGGAGGGTGCCGCTGACTGGGAAGGAGGAGCTCAGGGAGCTTCAGCTTAGGAACGTCAGGGAGGGGAGGCCCCCCTATGATGGGCTTCTCTGCGTCCCTGAGAGGGAGGTTGCTACATGCGTGGCTACAACTGGGACCACAGGTGTCCCCCTCATCGTTCCACTGACCTTGAGAGATGCTAGCATGTACCATGGTGGGGAGGTTTGCCACCGTGGGTATGTTGCAGTTGGGCTTAAGCCTGGTGACATAGTTCAGAATGCATTTAACCACAGCTTCTGGTTTGTGAGCGCTTCTCTGGTTGACTTGGCGTGTAGGACCCCAGAGTACCCTACTGTGTACCTGGCTTCTCACATCGGGAACTCTAGGCTCCAGCTTAAGCTTATCCAGGAGCTGAGGCCTAAAGCCTTCAGCTCTACCCCCTCCTACTGCCTGTACTTGGCTGAGCTAGCTAGGGAGCAGGGGGTTGACCCACGTGAGCTTGGTGTCGAGGTCCTGCTGCTGGCTGGTGAGCCTGGGGCCTCAATACCCTCCTTTAGAGCTAGGCTTGAGGAAGCCTGGGGTGCTAGGGCATATGACATCTATGGGCTGGTGGAGATGGGGTGGGTTGGAGGAGAGTGCTGGGCTCAGTCTGGGATCCATGTGGCTGAGGACGTGTTCCTAGCTGAGGTCGTCGACCCTGAGACTGGGGAGCCTGTTGGGGAGGGAGAGGAGGGGAGCCTTGTCCTGACCCACTTGAGGAGGGAAGCTATGCCTCTCCTTAGGTATGACACTAGGGACATCGTTAAGGCGGCTTTTGAGCCATGTGAGTGCGGTAGGACTCACATGAGGCTTGTTGGCGGGATAGTGGGGAGGGCTACTGAGCAGCTTAAGGTCAAGGGGCTGGCAGTCTACCCTAGCCAGGTTGCTGAGGCCTTGAATAGGATACCAGAGTGCACAGGGCACTTCCTGATAGTTGTAGGGAAGGACGCCAGGGAGATACTCGACACATGCACCATCAGGGTTGAGGTCAGGCATGGAAGCTTGAGTGATGAGCTTAGGAGGAGGATAGCTAGGGAGCTGCAGTCTACGATATGGATCACTCCAGAGGTGGAGCTTGTGGAGGAGGGAGAGCTCTCTAGGTTTGTGATGAAGAGCATCAGAGTGCTTGACTTGAGGAAGCCTGGCGCGCTTAAGGCTTACCTGCAGTCATCTAGAGCTCAGCAGGCGCTAGCTTAGCATGTGCTCACGTGGCCTGGGGCGTGGGGCTGTGTGCTGCTCTTACCCTCCACCTTGGGCCTTCTGGTGTGTCCTCGACCTCAACCCCCGCCTTCCTCAGGGCTTCTCTTATGGAGTCAGCTAGCTTCCAGTTCTTCTCCCTCCTGGCTTCCTCCCTCAGCTCTAGGATGGACTCCACTACCCTTGAGAGCTCCTCTCCAGCTGGCTTCAGCTCCTCTAGGGGTATGCCCATCACCTTGCTGAAGTCCTCTAGGAGCTCTAGGGCTTTCAGCGCAGCATAGGAGCTTACTCCCCCCTTCTGGGATGCTAGCTTGAAGACTGCCTTGACCAGCTTGAAGACTGCTGCTATCGCCTCTGGGGTGTTGAAGTCGCTGTCCATAGCCTCCTCGAACCCCCTCCTAGCATCCTCTACGGCAGCTAGGAGCTCCCTGCTGTTCTCCTCCCTTGCAGCGAGCTCCTCCAGGCTTCTGCAGGGCTCTGCCCTCTGGTACGCCTCCCTAAGCAGCCTTGCTGCCGCGATGAGCCTCTCTAGCGAGCGAGAGGCCTCATCTAGCTTGCTGAAGCTGAACTCGAGCGGGCTTCTGTAGTGGGCTGATAGGGCGAAGAGCCTTATTGCCCTCGGGTCGTAGCGGGCTAGGGCCTCTCTTATCGTTGTGAAGTTCTTCAGGGACTTCGACATCTCCTGCCCCTTCACGGTGACTAAGCCGTTGTGCACCCAGTACCTTGAGAAGGGCTTCCCTGTTAGGGCCTCGCTCTGCGCTATCTCGTTCTCGTGGTGGGGGAATATCAGGTCTTGGCCTCCGCCATGTATGTCTAGGGTCTCTCCGAGGTACTTCATGCTCATCACACTGCACTCTATGTGCCAGCCTGGCCTCCCAGGGCCCCATGGGCTCGGCCAGCTTGGCTCACCTGGCTTTGCAGCCTTCCAGAGGGCGAAGTCCTCTGGGCTCCTCTTGTCCTCCCCAGGCTCCACCCTGGCTCCAGCTACTATGTCCTCTATGCTCTGCTTGGACAGCTTGCCATACTCCTTGAACTTCCTGACAGCGAAGTAGACGTTGCCTTTGGGAGTCGCGTACGCGTAGCCTTTCTCTATGAGCTTCTCTACAGCCTTGATGATGTCAGGTATGTGCTCTGTGACCCTGGGGTACAGGTCTGCTCTCTTCACATAGAGCGCATCCATGTCCTGCATGTACGCCTTCTCGTAGTACCTTGAGAGCTCGATTGGGTCCTTGCCAAGCTCAGCTGCCCTCCTTACCACCTTGTCGTCTATGTCGGTGATGTTTACTATGAGCTTGACCCTATACCCGCGGTATTCAAGCCACCTCCTCATGACATCGAAGCAGATGTATGCTCTGGCGTGCCCTATGTGGGAGTAGTCGTATGTGGTTGGGCCACACACATACATCCGTACTTCTCCGCTCTTGAGTGGCTTGAACTCCTCGACCCTCCCGGTTAGGGTGTTGTACACTCTCAAGGTAGCCCCTGGTGCTGGAGGCTAGCTGGGGATATAACGGTTTGGAAGCAGGCAAGGGTAGGTCCCGCCGCCCGGAGTCCCACCCTGCGGGAGCAGGGCTTTGAACCGGGGACCTGCCGGTCTCTGGCTTTCGGAGCAGCCGCTGTGGGAGCTTCAGGCTGCACCTGAAGCCTACAGCCGGCCGCTCTCAGCCTAGCTGCCTACCAGACTGAGCTACGGCGGGACCAGCTTTAGCATGGGGTGGGTCTATTTAACCTTATCGCATGCTGTGCTGGAGGCCATGGAGGTGGAGCAGCTCAGGTACCTTTAATAATGAGCAGCGGGTATGGCCTTCGGGGGGCCCGTAGCTCAGATGGTAGAGCACCGGGCTTTTAGGCCTCGGTGAAACCCGGGGGTCGCGGGTTCGAGTCCCGCCGGGCCCGCCTGGTGGTAGATTCTTGAGTAAGGTTCTTAAGCTGGGGCGCATATGTAGGGTGGGGATCCCTTGTCATACTGGGATGAGTGGGAGGACAGGAGGAGGCGTAGGAGGAGAGACCCATTCCTTGAGTTCTTCGAGGAAGTCCAGAGGATGTTTGAGAGGCTGTTCGAGGGCAGCATGAGGGGCTTTGATGACTGGAGTGAGCTGAGCAGCGGGTATAGGCTGGATAGGAGGCCTGGCGTATACGGGTGGTCTATCACGATAGGGCCTGATGGAGAGCCTATCGTGAGGGCTTTTGGCACACCGAGTAGGAGAGCTGTTGTCAGAGAGGAGCCTGTCCCTGCTAAGGAGCCTATTGTCGACATCTTCGAGGAGGATGGTGAGGTCGTGGTGGTAGCTGAGCTCCCTGGGGTCAGGAAGGAGGACATCAAGCTCAACGCGAGCGGAGATAGCCTTGAGATAAGGGCATCTGGCTCGTTCTACAAGGTGATTAAGCTCCCCAGCCGGGTTGACCCTGAGAGAGCTAAGGCAACGTTCAACAATGGGGTGCTTGAGGTAAGGCTTCCTAAGAAGTGAGAGATGTGCCTGTTCTAGTTGAGAGGTGTAGTGCTCCTAGCGTGGATGTTGTTGAGAAGGTGTTCAGGGAGCTCAGCTTAGAGCGGGAGCTTAAGAGAGCAGAGAGGGTAGTTGTCAAGCTCAACCTATGTGGGTTTAGGGGCTGGGAGACTGGAGCTACAAGCGACCCCAGGTTCGTCAGGGCAGTGGTCGAGTACATCAGGAGAGCTGCACCTGATAAGCCAGTCTACCTTGCTGAAGCTGATGCAACCAATGCTAGAGCAAGCTTGCTGTTCAAGTGGCTTGGCTTCGAGAAGCTTGCTGAAGAGGCTGGTGCTAGCGTTCTGAACCTCTCTAAGGGCGAGAGCGTTGAGGTTGATGTCGGGTATGGGCCCTATGGGAGGCTTAGGGTCTCGAAGGCTCTCTTGGATGGGAGCTTCATAGTGAACTTGGCTAAGCTGAAGACCCACATCATAACCTACATCACATGCTCCCTCAAGAACGTGTTTGGTGCGCTCTACCACTGGAGGAAGATAGACTACCATAGGAGGCTTGACGAGGCCATTGTGGCAGCTAACCTGGCTGTGAGATGTGGAGTACACATTGTAGATGGGATAATAGCTCACGAGGGGGAGAAGGGGCCTCTATACGGGAGGCCTGTCAAGCTGGGTGTTGTGGTAGCTGGTGTTGAGCCTGCTAGCGTGGATGCTGTGTGCGCTAGGATAGCTGGCTTTAAGCCTGGTAGGATCAGGCACATAAGGCTGGCTTCTGAAGCTGGGCTCGGGCAGCTCTCCCCCAGCGTCCTAGGGGATGCCCCGCGTGGGGGGCTGGAGTTCAGCACCCTGAACCAGGTGGCTTTCAAGTTTGCTCAGGAGGTTAGGAGCCTCTTCTCCAGCCGCCGGTAGACCTCCAGGAGGAGGGGCTCACACTCCTCCTCCCAGGATGGAGGCTTCTCAGCTGGCTTCGGGGGGCTCTTGAGGAGCTCTAGGAGCTTCCTTGGGTACTCCTCTTCGCTTGCAGTGATTATCGGGTAGCTTGATCCTCTGAAGCCCCTTATGTCTGTTGCCAGGATTGGCTTCCCTAGAGCTAGGTACTCTCCTATCTTCCAGACTGAGTCAGGTGTGTAGTAGAAGTCTATTCTGCTCTTTGGCCTCGGGGCTAGGCAGAGGTCAGAGGCGTTTATCCAGTTTGCAACATCCTCCCTCGGCACTCTGCCGGTTAGCAGCACTCTGCTTGAAGCATGCTTCTCAGCCTCCCTCCTGAGCTCTGGGAGCTTGTCTCCGTCCCCTACTATGGCTAAGTACACGCCTTCCTGAGAGGCCACCGCCCTTATGCACCTCTTGAGTATGTCTGCGCCCTCTATTTCTGAGATGTTGCCTACGTACAGCGCGAGCTTGGCTTCAGGTGGTATGCCAGCTGCTCTCCTGAGCTCTTCCCTCGCAAGCGTCGGCTTGAAGCCTGCTGGAGGCCTGTTCGGCACTACGTAGACTTCCTTAGCTCCCCATGCCCTTGCTCTCGCTGCTAGCACCCTGTTCACGCAGATGACCACGTCTGCCTTCCTCGTGACGTGCTTCTCCACGGCCTCAGCTATAAGGGCTAGGATGCTGCTCTTCCTCAGGAGCCTGAGCTCCTCTCCCCAAGGGGACCTGACATCGTATACTACCCTCCTGCCAGCTGCCAGGAGGGGGAGAGCTAGCACATCAGGTACGTTGAACACGTGGTAGATGTCAGCTTTCAGTGTAGCTAGCTTTACGAGTGAAAGCAGGTATGAGGCTGCTGAGGCTGCTGGCTTCGGTAGGAGGCGGGGCTTTCCAGCTGGCTTGAACACTATGACATCGTAGCCTGCTTTCCTGAGAGTGGCCTCCACCTGCTTGAGCCTGGTCATCTTCTCTGGTGCAATCGAGACGAGAGCTACCTTCAGCATACTCTCCTGTACTCCCTGTAGATGGCTAGAGTTGGCTTCCCAGGCCAGGATGGGGGCTTGGCCTCCATTTTCGAGTCGAATTTGAGCACGACGTCGCCCCTGGGCTTTCTTGAGGCCTTTAGCACTACGAGGCCGAGCTCAGGGCCCTCTCTCTGCAGCCTCACCCTGCCCTCCCTATGTAGCTGCAGCAGCCTGCTAGCTATGCGGCTGCCAGCTCCTGGTGGGTGGTATAGCTTTGACCCCAGCTCCCTGAGCTTGCTTCTGCTGGCGCCTGCTGCCCAGCTGTAGGCTTCGAGTATCCTCTCTGGCTGGGTGCCAGCTAGCTTGTTTAGCCCAAGCTGGACTGTCTCAACCCACTCCGTGGTCTCCCTTAGGGTCACGCAGGGCACTCCAGCCATAGCAGCCTCCTCCTGCACCCCTCCTGAGTCTGTTAGGACCAGCTTCGCGTCTAGCAGTAGGCTCATGAAGTCCATGTACGGCTGTGGCTCGATGAGGACTATGGGCTTGCTCTCAAGCAGGCTGGTGAGAGAGAACTCCCTTGCTCTCCTGAGCGTCCTGGGGTGGGCAGGGAAGACTACAGGCTCCCTTATCTTGGAGACTGCTGACAGGATTGCCTTCAGAGTCCGCTTCGAGTCGACGTTTTCGGCTCTGTGCAGCGTCAGGAGCACGTATTCCCCTGGGCTGAGCCCTAGAGCCCTGCACTTCCTCCTCGGCTCGGCTTTCGGCTTCGCATAGATGAACGAGTCGAGGTTCGTGTTCCCCTCTAGGAACACTCTGCTGGACGGAATCCCCTCTTGAGCTAGGTTTAGTGCTGCAGCTTCTGTTGGAGCGAACAGGAGCTGGGAGCAGTGGTCTGTTAGGACTCTGTTGACCTCCTCTGGCATGTGCATGTCAAAAGCCCTGCACCCTGACTCTATGTGAGCCACTGGGATCTTGAGCTTCACTGACGCTAGGGCCCCGGCTAGCGTGCTGTTCGTGTCGCCTACAACAAGCGTGATGTCAGGCTTCTCTCTGAGGAGGTAGCTTTCAAGCTTCTCCATTATCCTAGCAGTCTGCTGGGCATGTGACCCTGAGCCCACGCCTAGGTAGATGTCAGGCTCCTTTAAGCCGAGGTCCTTTATGATCTGAGCTGACATGGAGCTCTCGTAGTGCTGTCCAGTGTGCACGAACTTGAGCTCAGCCTCGCTCACAGAGGAGAGAGCCCAGACTACAGGAGCTATCTTGACTATCTCTGGCCTAGTGCCTACTACAGCAGCTATCTTCATCAGAGCACCTATACTCTAACCAGGCTTACTTTAAGAGGCCCCTCTATCACGCCTACAGCATCCAGTACTGTGGCCTTCCTGCCTGCAATCCTGTTTATCAGGTCTCTAAGCGACCTCCTGAACTCTGAGTGGGCTGTCGCCACTACTATGACCTCAGCGCCCTCTACTGCCTCAGCCATGCTGCCAGCAACCTCTACACCTGGGAGAGATACCGTGTCCACGTAGGGGTCGTATGCTTTCACCTTGAAGCCCATCTTAGCTAGGGCCTTGCAGACCTCTACTGCTGGGGAGAATGCTGTCTCAGCTACGTCACCCCGGTATGCTAGGCCTAGGACTGCGATCTGAGCTCCCCTTGGGGCTAGGGATGCAGCCAGCTCTGCTATGAACATGGGCATCCTCTCGTTGACCTCTCTAGCTGCCTTGACGAGCTGGAGGCTGAAGCCTTGGCTCTCAGAGTCCTTGATGATGAAGTATGGGTCTTGTGGCAGGCAGTTCCCGCCGACGCCTGGGCCTGGGCTGAGGAAGCTGACTGTCGGCACTATGCTAGCTAGCTTGAAGACTTCCCTGGCGTCCAGCCCCTTCAGCATGCAGTATACTGCGAGCTCGTTTGCTATAGCTATGTTTATGTCCCTGAAGACGTTCCCTAGGACCTTAGACGCCTCTGCTGCAGCCATGCTTGATGCCCTGTAGACCTCGACCTGGAAGACCTCCTTGAAGAGGAGCTCAGCTGCCTCAGCTGCTTCGCTCGTGTATCCACCGACCACCCTGGGGTATGTGTAGAGGTCCTTCATTATCCTGCCAGCTTTCCCGTGGATTGGGACATAGGCCATCAGGTAGTCTATGCCGTGAGCTAGGCCCTCTGACTCTATAGCTGGCATTGCTATGGCTTCTGTGACGCCTGGCGCTACGTTGCTCTCTAGCACCGCTAGCATCGGCTTTGAAGCCAGCTTTGCAGCCTCCTTGAAGGAGCTCCCTATCCCGCTGTAGTCTGGGTTTCTCCTAGAGTCCAGGCCAGTTGGAACAATGTTGACTATTATGCTGCACCCCTTGAGCACGCGGTAGTCTGTTGAGACATCGATCCTGTCAGCGACCTCTCTGAGCGCCTCCTCGAGGCCAGGCTCAGGGTATGGGCTTCTGCCGCTCCTCACAGCCTCTATGACAGCTGGGTTGGTGTCTACTCCACGTACTTGGAAGCCTGCTTTAGCGAAGGCTACTGCAGTTGGGAGCCCCATCTTCCCCAGGGCTATCACACCGACCTCTGCTGTCCTTTTCCTTATCTGCTCAGACAGCTCCTCAAGCAGGCTCATGGTCTCTCCCTAGGAGAAGGCGAGCTAGCTTCAGCAGGTGCTCGGTCTCGTGCATTGCGCCCTCTACTACCAGAGTCCAGTCTCTTGTCAAGGCCTTTACGCTAGCTCTCCCGAGGAGCATGTCGACTAAGGTGCTTTCCTCAGCTATGTAGTGCACGTCTGGAGCAGGGTACTCCCCCTCCTTGAGCTCTATGCTGCCGTCCGCGTAGAGAACTAGGTAGAGCTTCTCTCCTCCAGCTTTGAACTGCAGCACCTTCCCAGGGTAGTGGCTGCATGCCTTCGCTATGAGCTCCCTGGCTTCCCTGCTTTCTCTCGCCTTCTTGACCAGCTCCTCAAGAACCCCTCTGAGGCTGGCCACCTGCATCATCCTCGTGCTCCACTCTCTTAACCCACTCCATTATGGCGGCTTTCGCAGCCTCGTTGACGTTCCTGTGGGATATGCTGCCATACTTTGCCTTGACTGCGCTCAGGAACCTCTGGTACTCGATGTGGTCGAATATCACAACTACACGCCCCATCCTGGTCTTCACTAGGGCCTCTCCTAGGAGGCTTTCCCTGAGGAATGGGCTCGTTATGTCCTCTCTCTTAAGGCGAGGGTAGCCTAGGTACTCAGCCATGTGCCTCACCTCCTAGCTCGTGGTAGCCTACGATGTAGGGCCATGCCACAACTATCCTCTTCGCACTGGGGCCTGCCTCCTTCCACTCACCGTACCAGAGCTTCCCTCCTCGCTCTCTGAAGAAGCTTATGAGCACTAGCTCTGCTGCCTCCTCTGGCTTCAGCTTGGCGGACTTAGCCTGCTCTACTAGCTTGCTGTACACGTCATCTGGCAAGCTTAGCGTGAGCTTGGGCAGGCTACCACCTCCTGCCTCTGAATGCTAGCCTGATGTATGGGTTGCCCCACCTCTCAGCGTAGAACATGCCCTCCATCGGGAACCTGGACGGCCCAGCCATCCTAGGGCGCTTTGGGACGCCTATGTGCAGCGCTCCGATAGGCTTCCAGCTCCTTGGGACCCCTAGGGCCTCGCATACCACCTCAGCTCTCCTGGGGTCCATTGCTGGGAAGGCCTGGTAGCCTACTCCGTAGCCTAGGGCTGTAGCTGCCAGCCACATGTTCTGGAATGCCATCCCTATGACTACTGAGCCGAATAGCTCATGTGGGTATATGAGGGGGGAGTCCTGGAATACCTCTGAGCTGAACCCGATCACTATGGTGTCTGCCTTCTCAGGGTACCTGAATAGGGTGCCGTCTCGCATCCTCTTGAATATGGAGGGCCTCTTCTCCTCTGGGATGTACCAGAGCCTGCCTTGTGCGAGCTCATATGGGTACATTCCGAAGAGCTCTTGTGCAGCCTCCTGGCATAGGTCTGCCATGAACCTCTTGAAGTCCTTGTCCTCTCTTATGACGATGTACCTCACCATCTGCATGTTCTCTGGTGATGGAGCGTACCTGGCGGCGTCGAGGATCTTCTCTATGTCCTC
>Ga0180302_10000989_pt1 | contig 13294 bp, 17 predicted proteins | sample GuaBasSediGuay17_FD_121794 | JGI IMG/M metagenome (GOLD analysis project Ga0180302, IMG submission 121794) | Subseafloor sediment microbial communities from Guaymas Basin, Gulf of California, Mexico - Guay17, Core 4571-4, 12-15 cm | ecosystem: Environmental > Aquatic > Marine > Hydrothermal... | reverse complement strand
AGCGGGGTAGGGTAGACTGGTCTAGCCCGCCGGGCTCATATGGCTGGGAGACCCGGAGGTCGGTGGTTCAAATCCACCCCCCGCTACCATTATTTCTGTTTGTTCTTTCTGCTTTCTGTGGGTGTTATGTTAGGACTGCGGTGAAAGGGTTCCTATGATCGGTCTTGTATTTAGATTTTTTGGCTTCCAAACTTTGCTTTGTAGTTTTTGCCCTAGTGTTTTGCAATCGAGTATATACAGAAGTTCTGCAGGAATTTCTTTTCCCATTCATGGGGACAAAAAATTGGTGTTGAGCTAAAAAATTTTCGACGACTCGGCAGAGCAACCAGAAAATTTTTTAAGGGGCTGAGAGCCGCGGGAAGATAAGTATCCTAGGATAATCTGGGTTTTAGCAAGAGGTATTGGTTGTTTATACACACATATTAAGAACAAGACTGATCCTCACCGCAGCATATTGGCAAACAAAAACCCACGGCTGTTGGTCCTCAAGAGAGAAGTTATGTTGAGGGACACCACAATGATCGTGGCCGCAATCAGATCATAACTTTTGGAGGTCTATGATTACCAGTTTGTCTCTGGTTAGTTTTGCTATTTTGGGTTGAAGTATGTTGCCGACGTATTCTGTTGGCGAGAATATGCTTAGTAGTTTTTTCTTAAAGTACCATTTTGCGCCCTGTGGTATATATGTGTGTGCTCTTATCATTATGCGTAGGTTTTCATTATTCATGAATTGTTGAAATGCTTTTTCTCCAAATAAATATATTCCTGGGCCTCTATAGGATGGTGCATAGTATTCTATTGTTTCTTCTGGATCATTCCATAGCACCTGTAGGAGAATTGGATATGTTCCCTCAACATCTCCTTTAGGTATCTTCGCTATATCACTAAGTGTTGCGTCTTTTGGTATGCCGCCGTGCATGCATAGTATTTCGTTGTTCACTATCGCCGCTATCGGCATTTGGGCGAATGTTTTGTTGAATTCTCCGTATAGTATTTGAGAATATGTTGGATATTTTATGCGGAGTTCATTAAGGAATCCATATACTTCGTTTGCCAATGTTGTTTCATGATTTCCTCTGAGCATCAATATTCTCTCTGGTTCATTTATTTTTAGTCTTAGCAGACCTATTGTTACTTCTGTGCTGTATCTCCCTCTATCAACATAGTCGCCAAGAAAGACAAATTTTGCCTTTGTTTTTTGTGTTAGTTCAAATATTTTTGTTGCTGTTATGAGGTCGCCATGTATATCACCTATGAAGAATATCTCTTCGCCATGTATGTCAAGTATGTTCTTCTCGTTTCTAAAGATTTCTTCGGCTTTTCTGAGAATCTCTATGACGTCATCAGCGGGTATCGGCTCTAGATACAATTCGGGCACCCACTTTATTCAGTAAATTTAAGAAGTATCAAGATTGTGGATATTATTGACCATGTTTTAGTATTTTAGGTATATCTAGATGGGTGAAGTATCGTGGTGTCCATATCACCAGGTTTGGTCTCAGCTCTTAGTATTGGTATTCGAGGAAAAGACTTCATAGTTGTGGGGTCGTCTAAGAGGGAGCTCTATGGTTCCCTAATAGTCTCTGAGAAGGGTAGTCTGATCAGGGTTTTTGATGATCGGGTCATAACTTGTTTCTCTGGGCATGTACCCGACATACAATATGTATTTAGGGAGATAGAATGGTTTCTACGTACTGAACAACTGAAGAGAGATAGGGAACTAAGCATCGTAGAGATTGCCAGATTCATAGGTCTCCTGCTATTCTCATATAAGCTTTTCCCCAATATCGCATTCGGTATCGTCGGGGGGATAGAAATCGACAATAAAACAAAACTTTTCGATCTCGACCCCCTCGGCTCCGTCCTAGAGGATAACTATGTTGCTTCTGGGATTTCAGCCGAGGTTGCGTACGGACTTCTAGAGAAGGAATATAAACCAGACATCACATTTGACGAGGGAAAAGAACTTGTGATAAGAACACTAAAGAGCGTCGCCAAGCGGGATGTATTGATAGGCAGATACGCAGATATTGCCTACGTTAGAATAGTAGATAACAAGAGGGAGAGTGGAATAGCCGTAATTAAGCTTTTATAGTTCCCAATACCTATTCTTCTTTAGGTCGTGCTCCTGGCTTCACGGTGACTCCCATTTCTTTTAGAAATAGTGTAACATCGTCTTTTGTAAGTCTATGTCTCGAGGGTATCTTGCTTTTTCTAAGTCTTCTCCATGAAACCCTATAGCCGTTTCGATAGAATGTTACGGAGATATCAAAACCTATCGTACCTAACTCTGGAACATACTTAACGCCTGGGATATCAATATGCTCCTTAACACCAAATGAGAAATTTCCATAGGGATCCATCTGATCCTCATATATTGTGTAGTCCACTACTTTAAGTAGACGCTTGAGCCATTGATATGCTTCCTCTCCCCGAAATGTTATTTTCCAGCCATGTGGACGACCTCTCCGAATCCCCCATGCATGTATAGTTTTGCGAGCACGGACTTGAGCCACTTTTCTCCCAAAGATATCTTCAAGTATTTTACGGGCTTTTTCGAGTTTCATCTGATCTGGGCCTCCAGAGTAGTTAATGGTAACTTTCTCTAGTCTGGGCACTAGATTCGGATTTGGATATCTATCCTTATATTTTGTCAGAAGCGCTTTAAGCACATCTTTAAGTGTTGGAGCAAGCTTTATCTTAGCTTTCTTCTCTTTGGCTTTTGCTCCCCTATCCATAGTCATTACACCCCTATGGTAGTGATATCTCTGGTTTCTCTCTTCCAATTACTAAGACATATTGTAAACTTGTAGATAAAGTCCCACCAAGAGGTGTTTTTATTGTTACTGTGTCGTACTTTCTCATTAGTTGCCTAGAAATTTTAACTATCGTGCCATGACTGCCAGCATGCGTTCCGCCTATCAACAAACCATAGACCCCCTCCTCCAATTTGAAGTGGTCCAGTATTCTCTGCTCAGGTACTGAGATTTTAAGCGAATCCCAAGTCTTATACCTCTCAAGTATTTTTCTTCGCTCTTCATCACTATTTACTTTGAACAATATATTACGGCCGTCCTCAAGGTTTAACTGTATCCATCCATTCTTGACGTAGCGTTTGCCTATTATTCTAACGATCTTCATTTTTGCTTCCTCTGGTGTTATCTCGTGCAAAAGTAGCTTTCTCCTCACTGGAAGAATACGCCAGAATTTCTCGACTCTCTTAATATAGAGGACATCCATTATCCCAACTGGAAACTTATAATTGGTAACTACACGACCATCGACATATACTACCCTCTGCGTCAAAATTCTGCGTACCTCTCTAAGTGTCTTCGCATAACCTAGCACATCCCTTAAGATGATTGCTATTGGAACGGAACGATCCATTGGATGCGGCCCTGGAGACGGACGAACAGTATATTTTCCATGAGACCTCTTACGTTGTATCGGAAAAACCCTAGGCGCAGCAAGCCTCTTTAAATACCGTGTTCCGCCTAGTTTTGTCATTCGCTTATCACCTCACTACTCCCACTAGTCTCGGATAAAGCCTCCTCTACTTTAACCACACCTCTTCTCCTTTCTAAAATCTCCTTTCTTTTTGGATCTGATAAGTCTAATTCTACTATGGCTACATTCCATGGGTATATAGGATAGTATGCTATGGAGCCCCCAGCGCGCCTGAGTGTTGCGCCTTCAACATAGATTTTAAATTTTTCAGGTATGAGTTCAATGACCTTACCCACAACGCCCTTAAACCTTCCTTTCCTAATGATTACTGTATCTCCTTTTCTTATCGGCATTCTCTTGACGCCATATTTTTCTCGGGCTTCCTTCGTGAGAGGAGCCACCATCACTTTAAGCCTCTTATGATGAGGGAGATTATAGAGCTTTTTACGCACTTTTCGTGGCTGTGATGATATCTTCGTGTTCAGCTTCATTGCAACATCCCTTAAGGATACAAATTCACATGATTATGATTATTACAGAAATAAAAACATGAGATTATTCCTCAACGATTTCCAACCAGGAAAGCGGAACAAGCTGATATTCTCCTGTGGGGAGATATCTGAGAATTGTGAGCGGAACCCTCTTTTTCTTTATCTCCAATTTTGCTATTTCTATCGGATTCGTTGATTCTATCTTCTTTAACTCCTCCTTGGATAGAAGGACAGGGGCTCCATAGGCTATCTGAACCGCAAGAACAGCAACGAGTGTTGCGTACTCATATCTCGTCACATATCGCGGACCTATCTCAACTTTATCGCTGATAATTTGTTTTTTGAGAACTACCAACAGATTCACCTAAGCTTTAACCGGAATACCCAAATTACGGAGATAGTTTAAGATTTCGCCATATTTAGTAGGCAAGTATTTTTTAACAAAAAGCAATATGTCCCTTATCTCCTCACTCAAACCCCCAGAATACTTAGAATATATCTTGAGAGCTTCCTTAATTTCCTCTACTGCCTGCTCATATTTCCCCATACGAACATATACCCTCCGCGAGTAAGGTAATGATTTCTCCGTATTGCGGATCGGCTCCAAGACTATGATAATCTCTAGTAAGCCTGGTCAAAACTCTCTCTACACGTTGTATATCTATCCCCATAAGTATTGGTCCCCATAGAAGTATTATGAATGCCAAATAGTGCCTAAGGATATCTATCCTGTTATTACTTCTACGTAGCAGATCCTCAAATCTCATACGAATATCTTCAAGCTCTTCCTTTAGTTTTAGCTGCGATACTAACCCAAACTTTATTTTCTCAGCCCGTATAATTAGTCTGTAGAACTCATCCTCAAGCGACACTCTACCTTTAAGCTCGCTGTCTATTGATTCCAAAAGTTCTTCTGCTTTCGATTTATTATCAAGCATCATATATGTTCGTGCTAGTTGGAGAAAGGCAAAAAATTTTCTCGTCAAATCCTCAATAGCGTCAGCTAGTTCCACCGCATGATCCAGTATCTTAGCAGCTTTAGCACACTCGCCATTTTTTATGAGTTCTATCGCCTGGCTTACAGAAATAACCACTAGATCATAATTGGAGAATTCTCTGCTCATATGCTCTTACCATATTTTCCTCCAATTCGTAAATCACCACATGGATTTTGTTTTCCTCGGCGACCATGTACCCCCACGTTGGGAGACCATAGCCACCAGCACCGCCAAGAACGCCGCAAACACTTCCAGGATTTAATATAAAGATGTCTTTGAACTCAAGTATTGTTGGATAATGAGTATGACCAGTAATCATAATCTTAGCAGACCTCTTCTTAGCTATTTGGTATAATTGGTTGGGGTCTCCTCGGGGAAATACGCCGTGGCCATGAAATATTGTGAGTTTGATACCATCAATTTCGAAATCCACTACTACTGGCAATTCCATTGCTTTTCCCTCATCCATATTTCCCCTAACGGCATATATTCTCCTCGCAAAATTCTCCACAGACATCAATACTTCATATTTGACCAGATCGCCAGTAACAATCATAATGTCTGGTTGCTCCTTTCTTAAAAACTCTATGAAACTGTTAGGTAATCTGCTTGCTCTATAGGGTATATGTGAGTCTCCCCAGAAAACAATTTTTACCAAGAGCGTCACCACATGCCCAAAATAGGTTGAGAAAAACATCAATATTTGCCTAGATGCGTTTTTATATATTTCTAAACAGGTTCTCTTCTAGGCGTCCAACCAAGAGCCTTACAGAGATCCTTGAGATATACAAATTTACATTTTCCAGAGGAAGGATCGATTATGGCATCTCTTATTACTTGTTTAGGCGCGTTCTTGAATTTTTCTGGGACTCCTATATAGACCTTCAGCCTCCTAAATACGACTCTTGATCTCTTATGTTTCCAGTAGGAGGGTAACATACCTCTTATCCTTCTCTTAAGAAACAAATCAGGTCGTACGTGATGAAATGGGCCTCGCCGCGGATTAGTAAGCGTTCTTATCTCCATCCAATCTTTCCATCTCTGAACGACTTTCTTGAACTCTCCGAGGAACACTGCTTTCTCGGCATTTAGGATTATTACATTTTTATTTTCAAGAAGCATCTTAGCCACTCTTGTGGCTAGACGCCCAACTCTATGGTTGGTAGCATCTATATACACGGTTTCCATACCCATTACCACCACCTTGCTTTCATATTATTATTTTAACATTGGAGCCTTTCGGATTTTGTTCCACAAGTTCTTCAATATTCAATACTTTTCCTCCAGCATCTATAATTTTTCTTTTCGCTGTTTCACTAAATGAAAACGCAGCTACATTGACCTTATGTTTGAGTATTCCCGCACCCAGCACTTTTCCAGGAACCACTACAGTATCCCCGGGCTGAGTATGCCTATTAATTTTTGAGATATTTACTTGGGGCCTTAGGCGTCGCGGCTTTCCAAGCAGCTCAGCAACATACCCCCATATCTTAGCTCTATGTTCCCTAGCCTTCTTCTTTAGAAACTTTATCAGTGCAAGCAACTGAACATTTGTTATTCTCTCGTACTTACGCGCCAAAGTAATCACCGTCTTTGCGACCGAGTATAGTTGTGAAGTTTATTTAGATATAAAAAATTTCATTTGTCCTGTCTCCTGAAGCTTCGCAATTATCTTATCGAGATACGATGTATTAGACAGCTGCGAGTTCCAATAAGAAGCTGTTGGAACGGATTCGTCGACTAGTACCCGTATTTCCCAGCCTCCAACCTCCAAAGAATTCATTATAGCATATCTCATCGCCGCGGAGATCACAGCAACTAGTGGACACATAGGAGCCGTTGGAATCCATCTGACCTCTATTATTTTCTTTTCTGAATATACATCGATTCTCCTTATAAGACCCAATTCCACAACATTTCCATTAAGTTCTGGATCCCTCACCTTTCTAAGAATCTCCATAATTTTTGACTCGATAAGCTTTGACAACATACTACACCTCCATCGAAAACAAGACCTCTTAACAGATTAAAACGGGTATCTTAAATGTTGGTGTCTAAGAAGAACTCGTGATCGCTATGACGACCAGTATTAGGTCTGTAGTGGCAAAGATAATTCACGATAACAATCTAGACCCCGCAGAATACCGAGTAATTTTTAAGCGCCAAAGCGACGAGTATTGGGATGTTCCATTCAATTATCTAAAATTCAAAGAGAACTATTTTCAATACTTGGACTCCGATACACTTTACCCACTCCACAGAATAGTTGCTGTCTACTCAATAACAAGCGGCAAATACCTCATTAAACGCCAATACGATCCCTCTTCTGTCATAGTTATGCCCCAATCCATTGAAATCCTTGTTGGGACCCCCATAGAACATCAATATGATACGTTCACCATAGCACGTTTTGCATGGCTTATATTAGGAGCCATCGAGCACATATTGAGGAATGCTGAGATTGATAAGGAGGAGGTCTTGAATACTTTGGGTAGCTACGAGGAATTTGAGAAGGGGACTTATGTCATCAGGAATGGATATTTCTCTGGAACATTAATTGTCGGGAATAAGATTCTGCGTGGGATGAAACCATTGGATTATGATGCAATCCGAGCAAGGCTAAGCTTTCAGCGGTTATATCTATTTGAAATGGGAGAGATTAAGTTTATGCACGTCTATTCCAAATGGGTATATGTAGTTACTCCTAGCTACGAAGTTGAAATTTATCGTTTCTGTGAAACCAATTATTATGGATCACTATTAGAGACATATTCCTTGATATTGATAAACAACAAAATTGCGGCAGCTATAAACAGAGAAACAAATCTTACTCTCTCACCGCCCCTCACTTATAGAATCTTAGGAGAGACATTTCAATCAAAATTTGCAGATTTCATAACAAGCAGGGCACATTGGGTCTATCATAAAAATAAATATGCTTTTATTATGGACTACGATGCAATGCTTTCAAGAATAATATAAATTCATACAGAGTATGGTGATGTCAGCCACTCTATACTTTTGGGGGACTTCTTTAGTTAGGCTTAAATATTGCTCTTTTCTTAATCAAAGGAAGGTGTAGGCTTATGCTTAGAGCTGGAGAGAAATATAGAGGTGTTGTTATCGGAGCCGAAGCGCCTCGTTTTAAACATCGATGGTTCGGAATACTCGAAGTTCTCGTAGAGTCGGAGATTTATAAGCTTTATATGTCTGGGACAATAGCCCAATGGTTTGTTGAGGGGGATCATGTCGAAATTATTGTTCGAAGAAATATTGGAGGGGACAGAAAATTCCTTGAATTTAGTGACTATGCGTTGTACAAGATATTTAACGGAGAGGCGATACCCGTATGGCCTGTCTTTGATAGAAGATTTGAATTGCCAAGAGTAGATGCTGTCACCGGAAAAACAATCTATTCTTATCACTTGCGTGCACGTGAGGCTATCTACGAATCCGATTTTGAAGCTATCGCTGAGTTAGAGCAGTATCATTATGCTTCAAGAAAAGTGATAATAGCTATTTGGCGATGTGAGAAATGCGGCACCCTTATAAGGAGTAACACCAAACCTCTATGCCCCCATTGTGGGACTGATGAGACAGTACACATATTTGAGATACGTGGTTCTACTCCAGCATCAAGATTCCTAGTGCTCGAACTTACAAGGAGAGAACCATATGAACCAAAGGTTGTTGGATATGTCCGTGTGGACCCTCCAGTTCCTCTAATGCATAGGAGACTTCCAAGCGGTGAGATTATCAGAAACATCAGAGAAAAAGTCTTCCCAAAGGACTGGTTTCATCCCTCATTTTGGCCAGAGGTGATCTATAAGACAAGATTGGTAGAACTCCGTAAGAAATATGGTAGACCTATCGCGCGATCTAAGCTTTGGGAGGAGGCTAAGTGGGCATCACTTAAAACCACAAATACAGCTGCTGCTAGGATTTCTAGGGTTGTTATCCATCCAGACTATAGATCTGATGGTTTGGGTCAAGTAGCCGTCAAAGTCGCCATTGAGTGGATCAAAGAAAGAAGAATCCCCGAGATGAGAAAACATAAGCATGTAGTTGAGACAATAGCTATGATGGCTAGGTATAATCCCTTCTTCGAAAAAGTTGGGTTCAAGTATCTGTGGGACGCAGCAAGCGGCCGACCAGTGCTGTATTATCCATTGACGGGTAGAGCAAAAGAAATAATCGATAAGTTCCTAGAGGAAGATGAGGTAGCAAAGAAGCATAGGGGCCGATTATGTGTCTCTAGGTATGGAGAAGTTGGTATTCTGTCGGGCCCCATAATATTTGAAAATGTAAGTAAGGTGTATGAAAACATCCTCACACTTAGGGATGTAGATCCCCATGTTAGAAGAGTTCTCGAAGCATTTGGAGTCAGAGAACGAAAAATTCAGAGACTCGTCTTGAGAAATGTTAACATAAGAATAAACCCAGGCAATGTCATTGTTATTGTTGGTGCTTCTGGTGCTGGGAAAACTACACTTCTAAGACTAATCTATGGTGCTGCTAAGAAGATAAATGATCCTAAGTTTCAGCCAACAAAGGGAAGGATTATTGTTCCGAATAATGTCCGTGCATCGATAATATTACCAAACGAGATAGAACCAGAATTTGGAGACGAGTCAATACTTGAGAATATTTACAGGAAAACAAAAGACGACTTCCTAGCAGTAGAGATCCTCAACAGAACGGGGCTAAGTGATGCTGTTCTTTTCAGAGCCAAGTTCTCTGAGCTATCAACGGGACAAAAAGAAAGAGCAAAGCTAGCCAGTCTGCTGGCGGAGAGACCTAATCTTCTTCTGATAGACGAATTCGCTTCGCATCTTGATAGACTTACAGCGATGCGGATAGCAAAAAAACTCTCTGACTTAGCAAGAAAAGCTAAGATAACACTAATTCTAGTTACTCACAGAGTTGAGATAATCAAAGCGTTAAACCCCGATAAAATAATATTTGTCGGATATGGGACAGCTAGAGAGGCTACCGAGGACGAGATGAAAACACTAATCACATAACTGTTTTTATGAAATCCACCATAAGTTTAACAGCCTTCGCCCTGTGGCTATGTCTATTCTTCTCTTCGATAGTCATTTCCGCAAATGTTTTGTTGCTTCCCTCCGGAATAAATATTGGGTCAAAACCAAAGCCATAGCTCCCCCGCTCCTCTGAGCTTATCTTGCCCCTAACTGTGCCCCTAAATATCCTTATTACTCCTCCCCAGCCTAAGGCTATGACACTTCTAAACTCAGCATATCTATCTTCAATATTCTCCATGAGCTTCAATATTCCTTTGCAGCCTAGCGTTCTATAAACATAGCTTGAAAAAGGTCCAGGAAAACCATTGAGGGCTCTTATAAACAACCCCGCATCTTCAACAAAAAAATTGACTTTTAGCTGTCGATTCAGATTTTCCGCGGCAAATAGTACAATTTCCTCCAGATTATCCGCTTGTATTTCTAACTTACCGACCTCCCCAAGCATCTCCAACTTTATCTTAGGCTCTAGTTCTGTTATTAAGAATTTAGCCTCCTCAAATTTGTGCCTATTACCTGTTACAAAGTACAGTTCCAATATCAGCTCCCTTTTTCAGAGCCTAATTTCTGCTCCAATAGTAATATATCGTCATCAAACGGATTTATCTCTTTTATCTTTCTGATCTCTCTTCTCGCCAGATCTGTCCTTCCCATCTCCAGGTATATCTCCGCTTTTAAGATAAGAATCTCATAGTCCTCGTAGTCTTCTTTGTTTAACCGCAATTCGTATGCTCTATCAAGCGATTCTATGGCTTCGGAATATCTCTTCATATGTCTAAGGATCCTCGCTCGGAGTATCCAGGCCTCAAAAAATTCTGAGTCTACATTTATAGCCCTTTCGAGGGCGTTATATGCCTCATATAATTCTTTATCTTGATAGCAAATCAAGGCATATAGGAATAGAGCTTTAGGATTTTCGCTTCTCTCAACAAGTCTCCTCACCATCTTCTTTGCTGCTTTTGTTTTCCCTTCAAAATAAAGCTTATATGCTAGCTCAACACCCAATTTAAAGACCTAAAAAACCTAATTGTAATAGGAATTTGATTACTTATATTTTGCTCTAATAGTTAGGTAGAGCTGCGATGAAAGCACCTAGAAAATTTCAGATATGCATATTTTTGGGATTGCTCCTGACCACAATACTTGCATCGATGGGAGTTAACTCTCTAGAGGTAATTGTCGGCGGATCTCCACTAAAGGATGTATACTATCAGGGAGAAGAACTAATCCTGCGGGCTGTCGTGTGGAATAATGGGTCTTCAGCTCTAGAGATACTTTACTTTAACATCAGTATATGGCGCATCGAGGAAAGATATGGTAGGCTAAGAAACATAGAGAGGGTATACTATGCGAAATTCGAGAAGAATATAACAATTGAACCAAACCAACAATTCTCTGAGGAAATAATAATTAAGATAAACTTGCAACCTGCACGATATAACCTATCTTTTGCTGTAGTAACAAAATTTACCGCGGGGGCTACTACTGAGTCAACAAATTATATAGTTCCTTCCCACATCTTCTGGGTTAAACCAAGCTTCGAGATCCCTATCCTTATCTGGGCTGGGATTATTGAGGTAATTCTGATGGGATTAGCCTTGTTCATATATCGGCGACTAAGAAGATAGTAGCTGAGTTCGATCTCGATTCAGACATTTAAATAAGCTCATACTTATTGGTTCACCAAAAGTCAGAAATTTGACCCTCTAGACATCCGTCCTCTAGCTCGGCATAGCATTTTAATAATTAGATAAAAACTTTAATGAGGAAAAATCTGGGCGCTGTGAATGCTCAAGCATATTGTTGATGTACTTCCCAGGCTCCGGTCTAAGCATGTCTGGACTCTAAAAACTCTACTTAGCCTTATGCGTAGATATCAATATGTTCCCATAGATATTCTAGCAACGAGACTTAGGATGAAATCGAGTGTTGTGCGGAAGATCCTCCAGTATTTGATAGATCTAGGACTAGTCACCACGAAGGGGAAGGATTACGAAGGATATGGACTCACATGGTGGGGGCTTGACGTTCTTGCGCTCCGCAAATTAAGTAGCTTCATTGTGCTTCAAAATATTTCCCATAGAATCGATGTTGGTAAGGAGGCTGATATCTACGTTTGTTACGGAGCTGATGGCTATCCCTACATAATAAAAGCTTATAGACTCGGCAGAACAAGTTTTAAGAAAGTTCGTAGTGTCAGACCAACATACAGGGCTGAGACGGGGGGGTGGTTTGCCATGAGTATTAAGGCTGCTAAGAGAGAATTTGAAATCCTCACTACTCTATGGAAATCAGGTGTTGCTGTCCCTAAACCACTAATTTGGGCTTACCATATGATAGTCATGAATTATGTTTCTGGTAGGGAACTACATAAGATACAGCTTAGGAACCCACTAAAAGTTTTTAGAAATATTGTAGAAGAAATCATACGTGCATATACTATAGCTAGGATAGTACATGGCGATCTGAGCGAGTACAACATATTAGTCGACGAGAATACTGAGGAAATATGGATTATCGACTGGCCCCAGTGGCTCCCAGCGGACCATCCAGAGGCAAAGGAGTACTTTAGAAAGGATCTAGAGCAGATTATCAGGTTTTTCTATAGGAAGTATAGGATCAGCCAAGATATGCTGTGGAGAATCATTGAAGAAGTTAATAAAAGTTTTTCTAGTCAGAATTAGGGAAGCATCATTAGTAGATATTCCCTTAGGTAACGAAGTATTATTGGTAGTAGGGATACTCTTCTCCTCTCAAACTCATGGAGGGCTAACTCTACATATTCTTTAGCTCTCTCAACATCATGTTTTAAAAGAGCCGAAGCCGCCGAGCCAAGCAACTCAAGAATCTCTAATCTCTTAGCTTCTGGTATATTTATCTCATAGGCGTATTTCAAGATATAATTTAGGACATAGCTTCCATCTCTTTTCTCCAGCAGCCCCATCAACACATCCTTAGCCGTAGCCTCTAATTGCCGAATATTAAATGTTCGAAACTCCCTTATAATCTCATTGATCGCTTTATCTATACTTACTTCTCTATATGCCTCACGTAGATATGCTAGATTATCCTTAAAGAGCTTGATTTTGACTTCTGTGATCTCTATAGGCCTTATCTTCTTAGCGTACTTCTCGGCCAACGACACTGGAACATCGATCGGAAACTCATTTATTACATACAGAATACTAGATAGAGAATCTACTAGAAGGGGTGTTTTTACCGCCGTGTCAGCACTTGATAACGTCTCCAAACAGTTATGGACAAATAGATTTACATCGTCAAAATACCCGTACTTCGCATAGATTTTTGAAAGCTT
>Ga0180302_10000988_pt1 | contig 13300 bp, 9 predicted proteins | sample GuaBasSediGuay17_FD_121794 | JGI IMG/M metagenome (GOLD analysis project Ga0180302, IMG submission 121794) | Subseafloor sediment microbial communities from Guaymas Basin, Gulf of California, Mexico - Guay17, Core 4571-4, 12-15 cm | ecosystem: Environmental > Aquatic > Marine > Hydrothermal... | reverse complement strand
ATATTATTGGGATACCTGATATAGATAATAGTAATAATAATATGATTGCTGAGAAAGCAAAGAATATTATGGACATTGATTCAACCCTATTTTCAGAGGATTTAAAAGTATCTTTAAGCCAGTTGACTATGTTATGCCAGTTATATACTATGTAGAATAGCGCCAACCCATACATGCCTCCTATTAAGGTTAATGCTTCGGTTCTCCATACACTGTATGATGGTGAGATACTCATATCCCATGCATATCCTGGACTATTAACATATTCTCTAAATCTTTCGGGATGAATCATATATATATCTATCATCGGGAGAATTATCATTAAAATTATGTAGGTTATCCATTGAGTTAAGAGTACATCTAGAGGTAATAGATACGCGAAGGAAAACATTAGAGGGGTAATTGTTGTATAAAGTACAGAGCCCTTAAATATGTATTTTATTTCTGGAAATATTTGATGCCAATCTATGCTTGTGAGAGCTGAAGGTGATGGAAGAAAATTAGGATTTCTCACAGCCATATTGATTACATCCGGTAATATAAATAAAATGGCTATTAATAATCCCCCAATAAATAGTATATCATTTAAATAATCTCTAATACTTTTTTCGTCTTTACCTATAATTGATATAGGTATAGTTGAAATCGGGAAGGTTAGTCTCTCGATATCTACAAAAATTTTTCCAAACAATGGTATCATTGAAATTAGTAGAAAGGCCCATGCAAATGCTATACACATCCAAAATAACATAGATGTTAGCCACGTATTCCAGGGAATAGATAGACCTCCTAAAAACATGCCCTTCAATATCAGTGGGCTTCTAGGAGTCCATATACTGGGAATCCAGTAAAAAACTATTGATTTAAGCCTGGGAATATATGCGAGTCCCGATGCCTGTGCTATCCAAAAGCTTGGAATGACGCTCCAACTCAATGAGATAAGAATCATGGAATATATTATGGCCATATTTTCATTAGAAACCTTGTTTTGAGAAAATATTTTTATGACAAATATTGTTAGAACAGGCATTAAAATACTTACCGGAAAGTCTGCACCTGATGAAAGTATCCAGAATACGTTATTTATCAAACTAATAGTAATGACTAGAATTATTCCAATTAAAAGTGTCTTTAGGAAACCTCTCTGTTTATTAACTATTTTTTCATTTTTCATATTTACCACCTCTTAAATAAAAAATGAGAGATAGAGTGGAGAGCACTATAAAACCTAGAATGATTATTATAAGATAAGCGTAGAATGGAATTATTGTTTCTGGTATAAAAAGTATCTCTACTATAGCATTGCCTTTGGCATCAGATATAGCATATATTGTTAAAGATTTATCGCTATATAGGAAATCGTATCCGCTGGCTCCAGTTATTCCATTTATCTTTACAGCGGTTGGTGTTTTTTCAAGATTAACGACTTTACATAATATTAATGTATTTGGTGTTGTTGATAGATTTAATAAAATCTTTTTATCACTATATGTTGGTAATGTGTTAAATGTTCCATTTGAACCTATAGCTATATTATCAATAATGGCTATATTGATTTTAACTGTAATGTTTTCTCCTCCAGGTGATGCTACTAGGTGAAGACTGCCCACACTTAGATTACTCCAATAAATATTTATCATTCTTCTCCCAAGTGTGAGGTTTAAATATGCTATTCCATTAGCGTCCGTAATATTGTTTCTATCTTCATCACTTATTATAAGTACATCCTTGACAGGTCTTCCACCTATATCAATTACCTTAAATGTATAGATAGCATAAGTAATTCTTCTTACAGATATCATTGGAAACTCTGTCTTCAATATTAGAGGCTGCTTCAACATTTTTTCATATAGATAGATTTCTTTATAATTGTCTTTAAGCATTCTTTCAGCATTGTCTATTATAATGAAAAATTTCATAGGATTTTCATATGTTCCTGGACCAAATACCTGTGTCTTTGTATCAGGATTCCTTGTGTTTTTTACATAATCTAGACATCCAATATTATACCAATGTTCTTTTACAAAATCAAATACCGGAGACATAGGTATCACTGCAACGGCGTCTTCTGGATGGTTTTTTGTTACGTCGATTTCCCAAAACGCATTATTGAAATCGACTCCCAATCCTCCCTTATCAACAGTTTTAGTTACTGATCCCTGATATATAGTTCTATCTGACTGAAGTATATAGAAATCATACCAATTGAAACTTGGAACATAAAATTCTATCGGTCTAAAGTCATTCGCCTTTATTACAGTTTTCAATGTAGCATTTTGTATCAATATTATTCTTGGAGAATTTGCTGTAAATATCCATGTAGTATGATATTCACATATTCCTCTATCTCTTTTAGCTGTATCAACTATTGGCCCCCAAAATTCTACATGAACCGCTATCGGACCAAGCGCGCATATTCTATATTCAATTTTCTTCGTATTAAACACTTGCGAATACCATATATTTTTATAAAATATGAATACTCCACCACCAGAGTCTCCATGAGTATATTTTGTTCCACTACCAGCTTTATGTATGAAGTTTGTTATCCATCCTCCTAGAGAAGAGTCCACCGTAACATTATAGAAACTGTTTTCAATACATACTCCACCAGTTTTAGTCTCTCTGTAAATTAAATCGGTCTTATATTCCTTAAGAGGATCGTTGACTTTACTTATATCTTTTGCCCCAAAATAAATATGATAAGTATTATGACTATTTTTAGAGATGTTTACTAGAAAATATATGTTAAAGGTAATTGTATTATTTGGATAGAATACTATGTCACCAGTTTGGCTTGGTATTTCTTTTAATGTTTTTCCATCAACTACCCTTAAATCCCTTATGTATGCGACTCCACCATGTTTTGATGATGAGGGGCCACTAATATATTCGATTTTAAATACACTTACATCAATTGGAGGAGATTTAACGATTACAAGCTCATTTGTTCTATCTATTCCAGCAGTCTCAGATAGAGTTACAGTAGCCTTATATTTGTAATTTTCATAGGGATTTTCAGGAGATGTAGAGAAGCCTGAAATAAGATTTATTGAAAATAATGCTATAAATAGTATAAAAAGATAAAAAATTTTATTCATTTTAATCACACATTTTAATACTATTTCTTCTTTATAAACCATGCTACAACAAAACCTATTATTAAACCTATTATAAGTCCAATTACAGTATATGTTGTCTGAGCCTGTTGCAATGCTCCTGGGGTAACCGTATACTTAGATTTGTAATCATTATATTCGCTTTGAAGGGATTTATAATCCGATTCTAACTTATCATAGTCTGATTTAAGGGTATTATATTTTGTCTGAAGACTATCATAGTTAGATTTAAGAGTATTATACTCCGTATCACTATGTGTATGAGTCTTCTTATATTCATTATATTCCTTTGTAATTTTCTCTATGGTCGATTGATAATAGCTACCTATATTCCTTATAAACCATCCTAACGATCTAATCTTATTATAATCGCCTTTTCCAACAACTATTAATACGTAGTTTTCAAATATAGTTCCCTTAGGAAATACCTTTCCAGCAGGATTATCATACCATCTGGAAACTAGTGATGCTACACTCCATACGGCGCCATCCCATACTCCTACAGTAGATCTGTCTCCAATAAACATACTTGGATTAAGCCATACAATTCCCGCAAATATATTCCTGGTAGGATCATACACTGCCATCCAGTTTTCCTTCAATGGTAAGGTTCCCTCACTACTGTTGCCAAATACTACGTAAAGCATACTTCCATTTAATGTATGGGTAATAAGGTTTCCGAAATAATCTACTGCTACAACTTGGGATCCCTTGCCTGCTATAGTTGCAGGCACATATTCAGCACCAATTCCTGTTATATTTATATCTGAGAGGAGTGTAGCCCTATATCTGACAAGAATTATATCACTATCAGTGAAATAGAATATTGTTTCAAACTTAATATTATTGTTAAGCGAAGTTACATTTACTTCAAGTAGATTCTCCCCAACTTCCCTATAAGAAATAGATACATTTGAGAGGTCAATGCCCCATCTAGATGAGGTCCATCCAATATCCGGACCAGTTGCCGCCATCTTCACGTCGTCACATAAATCGATATCTGGAAAATCGTGATGTCTTATATCTATCAGACTTCCTCCCTGCAACCCTTCGAAATAACAGCTAATATACGTATTATTTACCCAAAACTCCTTTGCGGTTTGATTAACCCAACTAAAAACAACTTTTTTCTGAGGCTGAGCAGACACAATGTATACTCCATTAATATACATTCCATTATACGATACTAATGGCATTAGAAATGCTAGAAGCGTTAAAATTAGAAGTATATTTATTCTATTTTTATTCATAAGGACACCTTTTTTACACTACAATTATATATTTTAACCTTTAAATATTTATTTTTTTCTATTTAATGTAGATTTTCAAAAACATATATTGTATTTTTATAGTCAAAACGTTGTAAATATTCATTAAAACATAAACATTATATGTGACTTTAGATATATTTTATTGAAAAAATATTAATGGTTTGAAAATGCTGGATGAAATAGATAAAAGAATACTTATGATATTGATGGAAAATGGTAGAATGTCGTTAACTGATATTGTCGGTAAGCTAAAAGAGTTTGGAATAAATGCTACAGCTACCACTGTAAAGAGGAGGATGGATGCAATGGCCAAGAAAGGTATTATAAAGAAATATACAGTTCAACTCGATGTTAAAAAGGTAAACTATAACTATCTTTCTCTATTAGAGATAAAAATTGATCCAGCTCTGGTATCCAGGGCGGTTAAGAATCTTTCATCAATGTATGAGATAACTGAACTATATATTGTTGAAGATGAATACAATATTTTTGCAAAAGTTAGATGTCAGTCTTTCGACGAACTCGTAAGATTTATGGAGAAGTTGTCTAGAATACCATATATAAAGGAGTTAAAATCACATTTAGTTTTACGTCCGATTAAGGAGGAGGATACCTATCTACCTTTAATTAAAGAGGCTAGAGTTAAAGTAACAGACTTTAATGAAGATGGGATAAATGAAATTATCATGGAAAATAGTAAACTCCTTATATCTATAACGCCAAATAAAGGTGGCAGAATAGATAACTTAATATTAAAAGAAACTGGTATAGGAGAGGTATACGAAGCTTTAGGCATTTTATATGACAATTTTATTGAAGAGGGATGGGGCGTGTATTTCTCTAATAAGAAATATGATGCTAAGATATTGAATAGCTATGGAGATGAAGTTAAAGTATCTCTTACAAAAATTTTGGAGGGAAGAAACGTAGGTAAAATACGACTTAATAAGATAATTACACTGAAATCTAATTCCTCAGAATTTGAAGTAAAATATGTTATTACAAATCTAAATAAGGTAAGCCAGTCAGTTTCTTTATGGATATGTAACTATCTCAATGTAGGTGGAAGTGTAGGTACAGAGGATTGGCTTTATCTCCCAATAGAGAATGGAACATATGTTGAAAGATTTAAGCCAATATATTCCGGAATTACATGGCCCACCTATTTTCTAAAAAATTTTTCTAGGGAAAGATATAAGAATATATTTAAGAGAGAACATACACAGCTTAGTAAAGATAGAATAACCAATGGATGGGCAGCATATTATAATCATAATACTAAGGAGATTATTGGAGTCTTATGGGACTTAAGAAAAGTAGCTCTGGTTAAAAGATATTTTAGTCCAAGCTATTATTCAATTGAACTAGTATTTAATACTGTGACGCTTAGACCGAATGAATCAAAAGAATTCCAAATAATATTTATAGCTAGGAGAGGTGACTGGACCGATATCTACAGTAGATGGGTCGAAAGATACGGTGAAACAGCTATTCAATAAAAACTTCTACATAATGTGTTTTTCCGTCATTAAATAGAGGGATAATATCCCCTTTAATCTGTTTTCCATCTACAATTATCCTTTCTATACCTCGTGAAAGTCTATGAGGGTTATTTATCGAAATTTCATATATACTTCCCCTAAAATATCTTTTAACATTAATCTTTTTCCATTTTCTAGGTATACATGGATTAATCTTTAGTCCATCATATGTAGCCTTTATACCTAAGATATAGTCTAAAACAACTCTTAAACTCCATGCTGCTGAACCAGTTAGCCATGAATTCCATCCTTCTCCAAAAAATTGAGAGTCAGGTCCTGCAATCCATTCAGATACAACATAAGGTTCGGTTTTAGATCTATTCGGGTCTAATCCTCTATATGCTGGACATGTTTTTATGTAAATTTTATAGGCTTTATTAGCTCTACCTAAAATACATTCTGCTATCATCATCCAGGTTACTGCATGCATAAATATTCCTGCATTTTCTTTAGTTCCAGGAGCATATCTAGAAATATATCCAAGCTTTTCATCTGGATTCTTATATGCAGGCAAAAATAACGCTGGACCATATTTAGTATCAAGCATTTTTTCTGCAGATATAATTGCTTTCCTAGCCTTATAACGTGGCGCTATCCCTGAAATAACGGCCCAGCTCTGAGCATTTAAAAATATTTTTCCCTCCTTATTTCTATGACTACCTATGGTTGCATTTTCATCTGTAAACCCCCTTAAATACCATTTTCCATCCCAGCATTTTTCATTAAAATTTTTTCTAAGTCTTTTAGCCTTATTTCTATATAGAACTGCCTTTCTATTTTTTCCTATAATTTTACATAAAGTTGAAAACTCATTTAATATAAGGTATAGAAATTCGGCTAGCCAACTGCTTTCAGCCTTTCCTTTAATCCCAACTCCATTAAATCCGTCGTTCCAGTCTCCTGAAAGAAATAGAGGTAACCCCCTCCTACCAAACTTTTTTAAAACTCTTTTTATTGCTAATTCACAATGTGTAAATATAGATGCTTCTCCTTTATCGTAAAATGGTACTATTTCTTCTAGAAATTTATAGTCTCCGGTTTCCTTAATATAATTTATAACCATAAATACTAGCCATAAAGGTGTATCCGAGTGACGTGAAATCATTCCCTGGTCATTATGTTCATGCCACCAATGCATTACACCTCCATCTGAAAACTGATGTTTCGCGTGTTCAATTATTTGACGTTTAGCCCAACCATAATCTACAAGCAATAACGTAAGTGTGTCCTGAAGTTGATCTCTGAAACCATATGCAGCAGCCTGCTGATAATATGCATTTCTAGACAATATTCTTGCACTTATAGTTTGATATTTATACCAGTAATTTACAAGATAATTTACATATTTATCAGGAGTTTCTACAGTGGTCTTACATAGGAGATCTAACCAAAATTTCTTTACTTCTTTAAGTTCCCTAAAGGCGTTCTCGAAATCTATAAATTTTTTAACGATTTTTTTAATTCTATCCTCATTTTCTCCTACTCCTATTAATATTGTAAATCTTTTCTCTTCGCCTGGATTAAGAGTAATAAAATATTTAAAAACTCCGACGGGTTCAAATCCCCTTCCAATTGTTTGATAACATTCACCTTTCTCTACAGTTTCGGGGTTTATTATACTCCTATTTTCTCCAATAAACTTTTCTCTACATCCTTCAAAGCTTATAGCTTTCAATGAACTTGTAAGAAAAGCTATATAGTTCCATGATCTATTCCAGCTTCCATCGAAACCTGTCCAAAAATATTTTGTAACAAACATTATATTATCCTTTACCCATAAATCATAGAAAAGGCCGTGAAACTGCCTATCAATATCATATATTGTTCCAAGCCACCATTCTAAGAACGTATATATTTCAAGATTTCTTTTTCTTTTAGACATATTTTTAAGCCTTACAATCCATATTTCCATGCTTTCTTTCCTTGGAACAAAGTAAGTTATTTCAGTTTCTATTCCCCTATACCTACTTTTTATAACTGTATAGCCTAATCCATGCCTGCATTCATAATAATCTAATTTCTTCATAACGGGCTTATATGTTGGAGACCAATATTCATTTTTATCGATATCCTTTATATAGAGATATCTGCCATCCATATCTCTGAATACATCCTGATACCACTTAGTTATTCTATTTAAGTTACAATCTATAAGCCAGCTAAACCCTCCACCAGTATGAGACACCAAAAATCCATATCTACCATTAGATAAAATATTTATCCATGGTCTCGGCAAATTATACGTAGTTATGACAAATTCTCTACCATTATCTGTAAAATATCCAAACCTTTTTTTCATTTTATAACCCTATTATGCAGATTATATACATATATTTTTTATTTTTTACCATATTTAAGTTTTTTTGAAACATATATTTGTCATAAAAATTCATTTTCCGTTATATTCAAACAGATATATGTAAAATCTTGACAACAAAATTAAGGTCGATAATATGTTTAAGCTTAAATAAAATAATAAAATTACACATACCTGGATAAAATATTAAATATTTTCGGTCAAAAATTATATTAAGATTAATATATAATGATAAAATATAGTTGGGTGTTAATTTTGAAACAAATATTTTTTAACAATATTATCTTATTATTAATATTATTATATTCGTTATCTTTCGCTTTTAGATATAGAGTGATATCATCTCCACCTTCCACTTTTAAAAAATATCTTTTAGAGCTAGCTAGGGATACCTGGAAATGTTTTGTTAAATATACTTGCAATAAGACAGGATTGCCTTATGATAGGAGTACTCCTGGAAATCCTCAAACATCAATAACCAATATAGGATTATATATGGCTTCTATCGCAGCTGCCTATGATTTAGGATTTATAAATAGGTCGGAGGCTTTAAATAGGTTAAAGAAAACCATTGATACTCTATTTAAACTTAAAAAATGGCATGGAATACCATATAATTGGTATGATGCAGAAACATTGTCTCCAATTTGGGGTAATTTTATTTCTTCAGTTGATGCTGGATGGTATGCTGCAGGTCTAATAGTTGCTAGAAACGCTTTTCCAGAATTATATGAAAATATATCTAAACTTATAGATATGATGGAATGGGATAAGCTTTATGATGCATCTGTAAAAAGACTCTATGTAGGATATGATAGCATTAAAAAACATTATACAAGTGGTCATTACGATTATCTAGCTATAGAGTCACGTATGGCTAGCATTATAGGAATAGGGTCAGGTAAAATACCTTCGGAACATTGGTATGCATTAAAGAGAGATATGGTCTCATATAAAAATATTTCATTTCTATGGGGATGGGGTGCAGGTCTCTTTATCTATTATTTCCCAGGAATATTTTTAGATGAAAGAGGATCATTTATATCTAGGTCGACAATAAATATCACTATTGCTCAAATAATTTATTCAGAGGATCATGGATATCCTGTATGGGGTTTCTCTCCATGTGATATACCGGGAGGAGGCTATGGCATGAAATTTGATGTTGTTACTCCTCATGCATCAACTTTGGCTATAATATATTTCCCTGAAAAAGTTTATCTAAATTTAAAGATGCTTGAAGAAATGGGTGTAAGAACTAGCCTCGGCTTTAAAGATTCTATTAGCATGGTTTCTGGACGTGTTGACGAAGACTTTCTAGCACTAGATCAGGGAATGATTTTACTATCAATAGCCAATTATCTTAATTCAAGTATATGGAAATACTGCATGAAAGATGTTATTATAGAAAATGCACTAAAATTGATTAATGAATACAATATTCCAGATGAGGTTCTCAATGCATATAACTTTATTTTCAATAATGTTACTGATGCAGTTTTAAATTTGATTATGGAGGAAAAGTTACCTATCTCAGCTATGGATAAGCTACTTAAAGCAAAACTATTATTTGGATCTGGAAACTATAATTTGGCTCTTAAATATGCTAGAGAATGTTTAACATTAATTGAATCATATAATGTTAGTGAAACAAAATTATTTGTTAAAGATGAGATAGAGAGGGCTGCAAGGAACATAGATAATGCACGCAAAGAAAATAGGTTATCATTTATAGATAAAGCAGAATCTCTATATAATGATGCTAAGAAATTATATGATGAAAATAATTTTGTAAGCGCATATGTAAAGGCTAGAATAGCACGATTCTATGCATCTATATCTAAAGTTACGCCTGTGACGAAGAAAACAAAGATGTTTTTGAGTGTAGTAAATAAAGTAGTAAGATATCCGGAGGAAGCCGTTATCAAGGGAAATATAAGTCCACCTATATCTGCAGATATATTGATAGAGCGTAAGGTTAATAACTTATGGAAGGGAGTGAAAATAGTATCTATAAATGGTAATTTCACGTTTACTCTAAAACTTAATCCTGGAAACTATAGTTTTAGAGCTGTTTTCTATGGTTTAGATAAATATCTACCATGTATTTCAAATACTATAAATATAGTTGTTTTAAAGGGTGTAAGAAGTTTAAATATTACTGGCTTTAAGAAAAAGGCTACGGTTGGAGAAAACATAACTTTTAGCGGAGAAATTTCTCCAATGGAAGAAATTGAAAACATTACTATAAAGATAACTGATCCGAGCAAAAAAGTTGCGGAGAAGGTTGTCAAGATAGATGAAAATGGCTTTTTCAAATGTATTTTTAAGGTTAATATAAAAGGTGTTTGGCAGATAGAAGTAGCAGTAAATGAAACAGAAAAATATTCTTCTCTCAAAGAGGTTTATAAGATAAATGTTTCTGAAATAGAGAAACCAGAAACTATTTCATCAAATATCCAAACTTTACTAACCATAATACTCATAGTTATATTAGCTATAGTGATTCTACTTGTCTATAGAAGAAGTAAAATTAGATCTGAAACATTAAATAAGCTATTATATTTCTTAATGATGATTATTTAAATTAGCTAAGAGATTATTTTACAGTACTTATAAAGTAGGTAATTAAGCAGAATAAAATACTTGAAAATACAGTTTATAAGAGTGTAGATTGATCGAGAAACTTAAATTTATTTTAATCTAAATATCATTTTAAAGTAGCATATTATAGCATTTACATTTAGATATAAATGTATTATTGACAATCCTGTAGCTATTATTGAAGATACTGTATGTAAATCGACTATGGAATGTCTGTTTAATCCCGTTTTTCCCTTGGGCATTACTAGAAGCATTATTCCACTCACAGCTGAGATAATTGATATAATTAGTAGAGATAAAGATACTATTGCTCTAATCCATCTAATTTTTACCACCCCTTACAAAGCTTTTAATAATATTTAAATAGAGATATCCTATCTCTTCTTCTTCATACAAAAGTTTTAATTTAGGATTTGTACCTTTTTCACCTTTAACTTCGCCGAGAGTAATCATGGTTAAGTCAGCCTTCTTTTTAATAATCCCTATCTCTGTACCATTATATACTATGCTATACTTAATCTCCTTCTCACAGTATTTTTCTTTTAAAACGGATTTTCCCAGAATTTCTAGAATTTTCTCCTAGCTATTATGTATCCATTGCCATCGAGTATTCTTATCATATTCAATTGCTTCTTTCACGTGCTGTGTCCACCAAACATATAGTAATGATGCTGTTAAGAAAATACTTATAAATATAGTTATAATTAATCCTTTCATAGCGATCAAAATTAAATCGAAATTTAGATATATAAGAAAATCGATGAAATCATATGAAAAGTATGGTTCCCTCTTATAATTAAAACATTTTATCTATAAAATTTTATTGTATATAATAATATATGCTAGAATATAATAATATATGGATATGAATTCAATATACTTTTGCAGTATTTGTGGTAAATTTATAAGAACAAATATTCATTGTGGAAAACCAGCAATATTTATTATCAATAGTTATGATAGGGTTAGGTTAAGTAAACTTTTAAGCGGAATTCTTAGACATTTCCCGGAAAAATATGACTTAAAGCTTGATGATGAAGGATTTATAGATATAAATCTACTTATAGATAAGATTAAGGAAAAGAATCCAAGTTTCAATTGGATAAACAAGCAACATATATTAGCTGTTGTAGAAACCTCCAGTAAAAAGCGTTTCGAAATAAGAGATAATAGGATTAGAGCAATATATGGACATAGCATTCCAGTAAAAATAAAATATGTTGAAGAGAAAGATGTGAAATATGCTTATCACGGAACATCTATACTTTTTCTAGACAAAATCTTGTCTGAAGGAATAAAGCCTATGAAGAGACTATATGTTCATTTAACAATAGATTCGAATACAGCTCTTGAAAACGCTAGAAGAAAGAGGGGTAGACCTGCAATACTTTTAGTAAATCTAGATAGAATGAGAAAAATGGGATATAAAATATATCGTGCAAATGAAAAAATACTGCTTACAAAATATGTTCCAGCAAACGTTATAAAAATATATAGGATTTATTAGTTACAATAACTTAGTATCTGATTTATAGAAGGTATATTTTTAACTCTATCTAGTTTCTTAATCCTGAATCCCAGATATTCTCTAAGAATTTTTCCACCACAATTTATATAGAAACTTAATGCAATACAGTCATATAAATTTATCTTCATCAATCTTAAAACTCTTACAACATACATTCTTTCAAACCCCTTCTCTCTATAATGTTTTAAAGCATATTTAATTAAAGCTGTTCCAATTCTTTTTCTCCAATATTTTCTATTAACATGTACTCCGAAATCTATACATCCAGTATATTTATTCAGATATGCTGAACCTACGGGAACATTATCTAAATATGCTATCAATACATCTTCCCTATCAAAGTCCGGTGGAATAAAATATCTCCAACTATTTCTCTGAATACTCCTTAAATCCCTTAAATCATTTTTAGAGGCATATTTTATCTCAACATCTCTATTCCCTTTCAAAGAAATATTTGTAGAAGTATTCCACCCAATTATAATTGAACGTGCATAGGGACTATAACCTAATCTCCTTAAAAGCCTCCAATAAGGCTTCTTCCATTCAGAAATAGTATAAATATTTAATCCATACACCCTAAATATATCAATATATTTCTCTAATAAATATTTTAAAACATTAAGACGAATTTTAGACAAATATATATCTTGTATATCTCCTCGTACATTTACACTATATCTCCTCCATTTATCATATATCTTTAATATTCTTGCAACACCTATAATCTTATTGTCTTCAACTACACCTATCAGCTTCAATCTCTCCTCTAAGCCACACCAAAATGTTTTCAAAATACCCATCTCTCTTTTCCAATTCTCATATCTCTTCAGGTCACCCAAATATATTTCATCAACATATTTCTCCATAAACCTATTCCAAGAAACTTCATCTAAAAATCTTATCCACATACATTATAATAT
>Ga0180302_10000987_pt1 | contig 13302 bp, 12 predicted proteins | sample GuaBasSediGuay17_FD_121794 | JGI IMG/M metagenome (GOLD analysis project Ga0180302, IMG submission 121794) | Subseafloor sediment microbial communities from Guaymas Basin, Gulf of California, Mexico - Guay17, Core 4571-4, 12-15 cm | ecosystem: Environmental > Aquatic > Marine > Hydrothermal... | reverse complement strand
TTGATGAAGAATCCTAAGATTTCGTAATTTAGCCTGTTTATGAGTAATCTATCGGTTTTAACCTTCTCCTCTAACCTTCTCTCAATTGCTCTTAATTTCACTTGAGACTTAACATTCTTTTTGTATCTATTTAGCTCATCTTCCTTTCTCCACTTTCTTATCCCTTCTGTTATGCTAAGAGTTTCAGTTCTCTCACAGTAATTCAGAATTTGATGGAACAATGCTTGATCGCTAAAATCGCTAAGCCCGGCAATATCAAGTAAATGATGAATGTATCTTCCCCTTCCTCTCTTAACTACTCCTAAAAGTAGGGCATCAGCTTTCTTACAAGCATCCATTAAGCTATTCCTTGCATCTATTAGAGCTTGCACAGCCCTCTTTCTGATATCTCCCGGAACCTTCTCATACCACTGGCTTATCGAAAGTGGCCCATCTATAACTACAGCATAAATATACTCACCTTTCTCTGTGAGTTCTTCTATATGTTTTCTGGCTAATTCACACAAGTAGGCTTCTCTTAGAGCTGACACTATAAATCTCAATTCAACATCTTCAAATTCTGTATGTTCGTCGGATATCGCCCCATCCAATATGTCAAGCTCCAAGGGGCTACCAAATAAATCAACAACTCTCTCCGAGTCTATAACATCAGTCAAAGCTTTTGCATCTTTAACCTCCCTCTCCTTTACGAATACTGATATGCCGGAAACAGCATACATCTTTGCTGTGGCAATTGGTAAAGCGTTGCTTGAAGTGTCGCATCCAATTACAGGCTTTTCCATGAAATCTTGGTTCTGTTGAACCTTCTTTACCTGTATCTTGCTTAATACCTCATTTTTCACGGCTTCTATCTTATCTTTAGTTTCCTTCGCAAGTTTCAACGATTTTTCCACAAGTCTTTCCTTTGTTTCACGGTATATCTCTGGATAAAGTCTTATAATCGTCTCAATCTCATCGCTTATACTCCTACCAAATACTGGGTGCGCAGACTCGATGAATTTCTTAATTTTTTCAAATTCTTCCTCGATCCAGTAAGTTAGAGGAATTATCCTCACATATTATCATTGTTACAACACAGGTTTATTTTTAACGGTAAGAATACTGTTACTGAATGATTATTTCTGTAATGTAAATCACATCCTCCTCAGAAATAGAGGTATCAAATACTATGATTCCCAAGCAATTCCTATACAGATTAAAGAATTCTAGAGGGTGAATCATCACGCAAATCTATTATCCTTAATCTCAGCTACTCTTTGACATGGTAGACCTTAGAGAGATCATACATACTATGGGTAGACAGTTAAAGGAATTAATCGATAAGTATTCAAAATTATATCATAAATTTATGGAAATGTATTATGATTTTGGGTTTAAATATGAATTAGGTGATCTTAAGAAATGGGAATATTTTGGAAAAGAAGTTGAAGATCTAAAGAGTAAGATCTTAGAAATACTTTCAAAAGCTTTGGAGTATGCTGAGATAAAATGTGGAAAAATGAATAAAAGAGAGAAAATCATTTTCTTATGCTATTTTATTCGTTATTCACGAGCATTTGAACTCGAACAACAATTAGCGGACGTAATAGCACCAGTGGTTAACTGTAATCCAAACTATGTTCAAAAGGTATATAAGAAGTATAGGAGGGGCAAGCTAGATTTAAGAAAAAGCGTTAGGGCAAAAGTCTTACAGAAATTTAACTACAGTTGTGCCATATGTGGGTGTAAGGAGAATTTAGTCATACATCACATAATTCCAAGAAGTACTGTTGGTTTAGTATGCCCAAAAGAAATCCTAAGCGAGGATAATTTAATCGTTCTTTGCGAAGAATGTCATAACATGTTCCATCCTTTTGAACCATACGGAAGTAAGGAGGATTTCTATAAAATAGTTGATCTTTGGAAGGAATTATTAAACCAGCTGCGGTTAACTATATCATCTGAAAAGCAACATGAAGTAATTCAAATATTACGTAATGAATTTAAGCATAGATTTTCACCATTTGGAAAATCACCAACCTTATATGAGTATGAATTGAGTAGACTTCTTAATGATGAAGAACTAGAGAAAGTCAAAGAACTATTTGAACATTTTTGTGAAAAGCTTAAGAAAGAGCTCTACAGTTCTTAAGAGGGTTCTAATTTTGTTTCCGATAATAAAGTTCTACTCTCTCTTCTGAAATGCTAAATTTTAAAGCTATTTTAGTAACCTCAATATAGATATTCCAATGAGACGTGAGTCGATGAAGTATGAGGATCTACAAATTATCCTCTTGAAATTTATGAAATCCTACTGGAAGAGGGTAATAGCGTTTGATATGGAAACACATGTTCCTGATCAGAGATATTTGACGGGAGAGCGAATACTCGCAATAAGTTTTGCTAGAAGAATTGGTGGAAAATTCTTAGGTAGCAATGGAATCGAAATTAAAACCTTATTTATTGAAGAAAATACTGATGATGCTGAGGTAGATCTTCTCCTGAGATTTGGTAAAGAATTAGGTAGAATTAAGCCTATATGCGTTTTAGGATATGGAATACGCCAATATGATATACCATTGTTAGCAATTAAAAAGCAGTATTACGGAGAATATATGAAGAATCGAAAGGAGTTCTGGAGAATTGTAGACTTTGTTGAATCTGCACTTCACATAGATTTATATCACATACTAAAATATAAAGGGTATAGAAAATTTGACCACGTCATAAACTCAGAAGAATTTGCTAGTTTACCCCTTAAGAGAACGAAAAATATTGTTACTGGTGAAAGAGCTGAGAAAGCTATAAAAATATACGAATTGTGGGAGAAGAATAGAGATCAGCTTAAAGAATATGTCGAAGGTGATGTTCATGATTCTCTGCTAATTGCAGAGAAGATCTTACTGGAGGCTGGTTAAATGGTTATGCTTTATCTTGATATTGAAACCCTGGGAACATCTATTAAGGATAAAATAATTGCTATTGGCGTTAGTACCGTTAACGGAGTTAGAAAAATCTGGAAAGAGTGGGAGCTTGGAGAGAAGAGTGTTGTGGAGCAATTTTATGAATTTCTTGAGAGTTTAAATCCTAAAGAACAGACTGTATGGGTCATAGGATTTAACATTTTAAAGTTTGACATTCCGCTTCTGATTCACAAGGCGATGGAATTTAACATGGATGTGGCAAAGTGCTTTGAGTTGTGGCATGATTGTTTTATTGAAGACGAAAGACTAGTTCTTCTGCCTCTTAATGACTTCAGATTTGGGTGTTTAAGTGCCGAAAATGTTTATAAAGCTATTAAAGGAGTACTTAGGAAAGAAATCGAAAGGGGAGAAGTTAGAATTAGAGAAATAAAACATAACAGTAATGAGATCCCGAAATTTTATGGCGAAGGAAGATACGATGAGATAATAGAGCATTTATCCTCTGACTTGGATTTCCTCGAAGACTTACACTACATATTAAAATTCAAATTTGATGTTCTAATGTCTAAGAAAGAAGAGTTTAGGAGGATATTATGCCAGAGTTCGACACAATAAAGCCTTGGGACTTAGAGAAAATAACAAAAGGGAAGATTGGGGAATGGATTGCTAGAAGTTACTATAGAAGCAAGGGATATGTAGTTTGGTTCTTAGAAACTTATTATCATGGTAGTTTTTATAGCGGAACTGGTAAGGAATATGTGAATGACAGAATAGTCCTAACACCGCTTGAAAAAGCTGTGCTAGAGAATTTTCGTGCTTTTGATCTTCTAGTGGTTCCAGAGGAGGATGTAAAATTTGTAAAGGACAAACTTCTAAATATTTACCATTATAATCTACTAAAAGATCTATTTACAGTTGTTATAAAAGAAGATAGTTTAGATGGTCTTGAAGAATATCTTAATTTAGATATAGATGGAAAAATTAAATTTGTAAAATCTAAAGCTGAAGATATTATAAGTGGTGAGATTAAAGGGGATATGAGGATTAGCATTCGTGATAGGCAACAGCTTAAGCTTCATGGAAAGCTAGTACGAAGTAGTATTGAAGAGGCTGTAATTGAAATGGAAAATCGTCACAATACACTTAAGAGATTGGAAAGATTACTTGTAGACATTAAAACCAAATGGTCTGAATACGATTACCCAGAAAGGAGTGTAATTAAAGGTAAAGTTAGATTAACTAAGCTTCTTAAAAGCTTAGGATTTAAATGCGGAGTACTTGAAATTAACTTCATATGCCCAGAAATTAAATTGAAATCTATAGAGCTTTAGATCTTACTAGAAGAAGGCTAAGGTTAATTAAACGGTTTTGAGTATTTAGGCGTTGATTTATGAAGAGTTATGTAGTCTACTTTGATGAAGACTATCTTACACATTGGATTCCCCGTAAACTTAGTGAAAGTATGACGAAAAGATTAGAAAGACTAGGATTTAGCAGGAAGAATGCTCATGAACTCAAGGATTGGATAATAGATGCCATAAATAAAGGATTAGCCGACAAAACCATAATTGTGTTCTCCCAAGATGTCATGCCTAAGACTGTTTTTGACAGATTTACTCCTGAAGCATTGATAAGACAATACTTAGATGCTGGCGGATGTTGTTTTGTGGATGGGAGATATTCCATTTTAGTATTTAGGAAAGTGCGAGAAAATAGAAGATGTGCATAATCGGACAGCATTTATGAACGTTCTGTCCATAATCCCTGTTATTACATTTACACCTACAAACTTGGTTAGAATAACGGAAGATGGAAAATATTATGGTTTGAGATTCAGATGGTAATTACATAGACTAGTGATGTACATATATCAGAGAAAGATAGACGATTTTATAGCCTTAGCTAATTCAAAACCTTTTGTTGCTTAGCCAGTACAACTTTACCTTTTAGAGCTAGGGAAACTCCTGGGATATGCTACATATGTAGCTAAAGCGGATAGAGGAAAAGAGGTACAAGGAAAAAGTCTCGGTGAAATTGCTGATCTTGTGGAGATACCTGACTGGCTAAGATCCTATTCGAGCTCTACCAATCCAGAAACAATTGATGTTCTATGGTTTGATTCAAGTGGGGAGACATTAAGATATGCATTCGAGGTTTCACATACTAGTGATCTTAGAAAGGATCTCGCATCATTGATAGGGATTATAGATGTAGTTAAGGGAGCATTCATTGTTGCACCTGAAGAGCGTAGAGAAGCATTTAATAAGTTACTTCAGGGGTGTCCTTATAGCCGACATAAAACACGTTTAACATTTTATATCATACAACGATCTTGCAAAACTATATGACAGAACAAAGAGCTTAAAGGAACTACTGCAAAACATAAGTATAGAGATAGAAAGATAAGTTGCTTATAAAATATCAGGTGTAGGTCCTTGGCTTTCTTTATATCTCCTTTGTATGTCGTAAAGGGGGATGCATCGTGCCAGTGCCGAGTCAAATTCATGAGTTGCTATCATTTGCATTAGAGAAAAAAGGTATTCGAGTTAATTTTAAAAAGGAAGGATATCGTGTTGATTTAAGTGATGGAGGATACGTTATTTTTGATGGTAAAGTTGAAGGATCAGATGATGTAATTGAAGTAGAACTCAGTGCAAATTACTGTGTAAGGTTATTTAAATGGTATAGAGCAAAAAGAGATGGAAAAGTTGGAAGATTAATAATGATAGTGCCTTATAAAACATCTAAATCATACTTACAAAAAGAACTAAGATCATGGGTTGGTAATTTTGCAAAAGAGGTTATAGTGTACTCATTAGAAGAATTTGGACTTGATAGATTTCTTGGTAAGCCAAAGAAAAGTATTATGGAGTGCTATCTTGCTCACGTAACATGTGATAAACTTTGTATTCGACAGTTCCTATTCAACATAAGTAATGAAGGTAATCATAGAGGTGTTTTTCTCACAGCACTATATCTTAGAGATAGAGGGTTTAACGAGAGCGAGGTTAGAGAATACTTAACAGAACTTTTTGGTAAGAAATTGGATGTCAAATTTATAGAGCATGCTGTTAGATATGCGTTTCAAAGAAAAGAAGAGATATCTCATTTCCAAATTGTAGCACAATCAAGAAAGTTCCTGAGGGTAAAATTCATCCTTTTAGCCTTAAACTCGGTGATCTTGAACATCTTAAAGAGCTGTGCAAGTTGTGTAAGCAAAAAACAAACCTCTTCACATTTTTAGATAAAAGATAATATCCTCCACTACTCTCCTAAGTATTCTTTAATGATTTTATCGATCTCAGCCCTTCTTCTCGGATTTAATGATACTTCTAAACCATATGAAGTAGGCTTAGCTAGTAGTAAACACTCTTTAATCAATTCTTCGGCAACATCCTTAGCTAATCCACGTAAATGCTTGGGAACACCAGAAGTCAGCTTATCAAAGCTTGTGTGAGCATGGCTCCATTTTCCTCTCCTCTTTAGCTTTTTTAGGATTGTAGCTTTCAGAATATTGCGAAGTTCTTCATCGTTCATCTTAGTGAACGTTGATGAAAAGGTATTTAAACATTTATTAAACAGTTGTTTTTGATATTGATATCAAAAGATAGGATGGTGTTAAGATGGAAGATGAAACGCTCTTCCTTAAATTCTTGGGAAAGGACAATCCAATAATAAAGGTAATTGATTTCTTAATTGATAATGAAGCTTTTGACTATTCTAAGACAGATATAGCTAAAGGAGCGGGAATCAGTAGAACTACTCTACTTAAGATTTGGAAAACATTAGAAGATCTAGGAATAGTAGTAGAAACGAGAAGAGTTGGAAGAGCAAAGATGTACAAACTGAATAAAAATAATCCAATTGTTCAGAAGTTTATCGAACTCGATAACGCTATTTCTGAATATTACGCTAGGAAGTTTACTGAAATGACCGTAATGAGGTGATTTAATGGCTTACTGGCTTTGTATTACGACTGAAGAAAATTGGAGGGTGATAAAGGAGAAAAACATCTGGGGAGTCCCTGAAAGGCATAAGAATACGATTGCGAAGGTTAAGCCGGGAGATAAGCTCGTTATTTACGTCAAACAAGAAAGGTATAAGGATAAGGTAATTGAGCCGAGAATTGTAGCTGTTTACGAGGTTGTATCTGAGCCGTTTAAGGACTCAAAACGAATTTTCAGTTCAAAGGGTATGAGGAGTAGTGGCGAAACTTTCCCTTGGAGAGTTAAAATCAAGCCGATTAAGATATTTGATAAGCCTATTGAGTTTAAGCCCTTAATCCCTAAGCTAAAGTTTATCACGAATAAAAAGAAGTGGTCTGGCCATCTAATGGGCAAGGCAATGAGAGAAATACCAGAAGAGGATTATAGGCTAATTTCAAGTTTAGGATAGTAGCCGGTGGGAGTATATGGTTGAGATTATAGATAACACACGCAAACGAGTTGTAGACTACATTAAAACTCATATTAAAGGTAGCAAGGAGGTAAAATTCGCAATAGGATATTTCTTCTTAAGTGGTTGGAACTTAGTCAAAAATGATTTTCCCGAAAGTGCAGAAAATGGATTTCTTAAGATTGTTATAGGTGATGAAACAACAGAAATAACAAGAAGGGAGCTTGCAAAAGGTTACAACCTTAAGCTAAAAATGTTAGAAGAGCTATCAGAGTTGGAAGACTCCTCAAAAATAAAGGAATTATACGAGCTAATAAGACAAGGTAAGATCGATATAAGGATTTACACTCAATCAAAGCTACATTCAAAACTATACCTATTCATAAAGCGACCTGAAGAGCTGTTCAATGAATTTGGTGAATCTCCTGGACTTGCCATCGTCGGATCTTCAAACTTTACAGCAAGAGGGTTAGCGCAAAATAAAGAGCTAAATGTCTTATTAACGGATAGAAACGCTATAATTGAGCTGAGTAAGTGGTTTGATAATCTTTGGGCAGAGAGTGAAGATTTTAGAGAAGAGCTTCTAAAAATACTTGAACTCGCTAAAGAGAAGAAGATAGATTTAGGTAAATTCGTTACTCCAAGAGAGCTATTCAAATTGCTTGTCTGGAAGTGGTTCGATGGTAGAGTTGAACCCATCGAGAAGAAAGATATCTTGGCAGAGTTTCAGCTAATTGGAGTTATTAACGCTATAAACATAATAAACAAGCATAACGGTGTTATAATCGCAGATTCTGTAGGTCTTGGTAAGAGCTTTATTGGTGCGTCGATTATTGAGGAATATATCGTTGGCAAACTTCCCGATTGGGATCCAAATAAGTATGGTATTAGCAAGGACCGAAAAGCTCTATTGATTTTGCCACCATCTTTAATCCCGCAATGGGAACACTTGTTATTTAAGAGTGGCTACTTCTTTAGTGGTCAGATTTACTCCAAGCAAAAGCCAACAACTACTGAAAGAATCAAAATATATGAAATCTACAAGAAGACAGATGATGGAATATTAAAGCTCGGAGAAGTTGCTTTAATGTCCCTTGGAATCTTTAGCAATTACAGTGAGAGAGATATTGTAGATTTAGGTCTGAACTACGACTATGATTTGATTCTGATAGATGAGGCCCATAAATTCAGAAATCGTCAGACTAACAGATGGAAGAACGCAAGAATGTTAAGATTTAAAGACCATGAGAATCCTAGTCTCTTCCAGAACAAATTCATCCTTCTTACAGCTACTCCACTCAACAATACAATATGGGATATCTACAACTTAATTAAACTATTTTCGGACGATCTATTCTCAACGTTTAAAGCAGAGGGCGTTAATGTAACTCAACTGTTCCAGGAGTTTAAGGATTTGAAGAAAAAGTGGAAAGAGAGTCCAAAGTATGAATCCGAGCTACGTATAAAGGCGCAAGAGATCAAAGAGAAGGTCTTAGATGAAATTATGATACTTAGAACGAGAAGATATATCAAAGAAACATTTGGAAAAGACGGTAAAATCAAAGTGGGGGACAAGGAACTTGTATTCAAGGAGCCAGAACCCGAAAAAGTCTTCTACGATGATATAAGTAACTGCAAGGAATATTGGAATTTCCTGAAAGAAGTAGGAATGCTTCTTGAGAACTTGGAATTTGCATACACTAAACTTTATACGAGTGGTTTCGTCGTCATAGGTAATTCAAGCTCTTCGTTGTTTGAAGAAAAACCAGAGGAAATCGAAGAAGAGACTGTTGCAGTTCCAATCGATACAATTCTTAAGTTGTTGCTATCAAAAAGACTTGAAAGCAGTATATTTGCCTTTGAGAAGACGTTAGATAAGATATATTCTAAGAATCTAAAATTTTATGAGATTCTCAAAGATTTTAGCACAAAAATTGATGAATTGTCCTTAGACAAGTTCATAAAAGAGTTGGAAAAAATTGGTGACCAGTTTATAGCGATTGCTGAAAAAGAGGATATTATTAGGAAATTGACTGAAGAAGAAGACCTACCGGCTGAGTATCAGTATAATCCGAAGGTTAGAATGCTACATAACTTCATTTCAAAGGGTCTTGGAACTGAAGCTTTACCATTGCCTGAGTTCAAAGATGAAAAGGAACTTTTTGACGAGTTGAAGAAGAAGCCAGGAATACTTAGCGCTTTAAAGAAAGGTATTAAGCTGATGGTCGAAGAGCTTCAGAGAGATAAGGAGATCATGGAAAAAATAAAAGCAGAATTAGAAAAAGTTAAGATAAAAGATAAGTTAGGAAATCCAATTACATTGGGTGAAATTCGTGATGAAGATGGTACGTATCCAGTTTACACATACAAAGACCCCAAGTTTGAAAAGTTGAAGCAGTTAATGTATTCAGAATTAGTTGGTAGAAAGTATATTATATTCACTCAATACAAAGATACTGCAGAGTACATCTATCGCAATCTTGAGAATTGGATAAGAGATCAAAAAACAACACTGACGTATCTGTTTGATACTAAAAGATGTTCTCTAAAGATTGGATTAGTAACCGGAGACTTAGCTGTCGAAGAAAAAGAGAGAATGATAAAGAGATTTGCTCCAGATGCTAACGATGGATACGATGTGGTTAATAGACTGGGAGAATTGATGATTCTTGTATCAACCGACACCTTAAGTGAAGGCGTTAACTTGCAAGATGGTGATGGCGTCATAAACTATGATTTACCTTGGAATCCGATGATAATAGTTCAAAGAGTCGGTAGAGTTAGTAGAATAGGTAATGAAAAGGATGTATTCGTGAAGAATTTCGTTCCAGTTCAAGAGATTGAAATTTCTTTAGGTATACTTGCTAAGTTGCAAGAGAAGATTAAGGATATCACTTTGTTAGTTGGAAAGGAGTTCTATATTCTTAGTGCAGATGAAGAAGAAATTTCCATCGAAACGTTTGGAGAAAAACTAAAGAGCTTAGCTGAATTGAGTATCAGCCAACTAGAAGAAGTTTCTGCAAGTGAGGACTTGAAGCTAATAAAGGGTGGTATTCCAGAAGAAGTTTTAGCTGAGTTTGAGCTATTGGACTTCGTGCAGAATAAATTAGGTTTAAAGAAGCAAGATTTCGAAGATATCTTACCGTTAGTATCATCTAAGAAGCCAGTTTATACGTTAGTTAATGGCGGTAAAGTAATCTCAATGTTCGAAGTTTACCGTGGTAACAGAAAAATTGGAAAGAAGGTAGTGGTTTACGAAAACGGTAAGCTCATTGAATCTACTTGTAGGGAATTTATTAGACTGTGGGATCTTTCAGAAGCACAAACTGAAGGTATAGACTTGGCGAAGATGGCAGAATTGATCTCTGAAGTAAGGAAAGAGTTCAGGGAGGAAATATTACCAAAGCATAGGAGTAAAATAAATCAGACTGGCCTAATTAGGGATCTGTGGAATTATCTCTACCAGCTCTTAAGACAAAAACAACTTACTCAAACAATTGATAGAAACAAGCTAAAGAAAGTGCTGACCTACTTAGCGTGGTCAGAACTTAATTCTCAAGAAAGAAAAGAGTTTAAAGAACATCTTATAAAGACTGAAGCAATCAAAGAAAAAGGTAGTAAGTTGGAAGTGACCGATCCAGCTAAGCTAATTGATGTTATTTATGACTACTTTAAGATAGGGGACATTGATAAAAAATTGTATGAAAAATTAATAGGGTGGTGGTATTGATGGTTAAAAACTTGCTTAATTATGATGACTTGATCAAACACCTAAGAAAAAAGGGTTATAAAGAAGTCAGAGAAGGGGAATTTATTGTTAACGAGGATGAGGAATTTGAGATTGCTGATGTTTTAGTGGTCAGAAAAGGTCAAAATTATAAAGAAGATTTAAGCAAGCTAAAGAAGGAAATAGAAGAGTCTGCATCCCTTGTAGAGGGCGAAAGAAAGGAATATGGTATTTTATTTGTTGATAATTATGTCATATTCCTGAGAAGAGTTACGGATGGCTTGAGATCAAAGGTTGTTACTCTAAGAAAATCCCTTGATAAAATTTCCCCAGCTTTTGAAAAGAAATTTAAGAAACTTCTAAAGGATATCGGAAATTGGCAATACTGGGATGAGCTATTCGATAGAAGTGATATCATAGAAGAGTTCTACAAGCTCTATATTAAAGCGAGGGAGAATCTGCTTAAGAATATCAAAGGTATAGCTGATGATAAAAAGAAGGAAGAGTTTGCTGATGACTTGCTAATGCAATTGCTGATAATCTGGTATCTGCAGGAGAAAGGGTTCCTAAATAACGATCCTCGCTACTTAGTGACTAAATTTAAAGAATACAGAGATCTCGGATTTGATAGTTATTACAAGTTCTTAAGAGGACTCTTCAAGGCAATGATGAGCGAACCTAATGATGGAATTTATTACAAAGATGATAAGTTTGGTAAAATTGTAGTCACAGGTCCAGCACCGTTCCTTAATGGTGATTTTGAAGATGTAAAGATTCCAGATGAAGTATTCTACATTGAGGGTAAGACCGATCTTCTTAAGAGAGTTGATCCTAAAAAGGTTAAAGATTCAGATGTTCCGATTCTTAACTTATTCGAGAGTAGAGATTGGACTGAAGGAAATATTGATGAGTTCGTGTTAGGAGCTATTTTTGAGAAATTAATGACAGCTGAGGACAGAAAAGAGAAAGGAGCATACTATACTCCGGAGCCTATAACAGAGTATATTTGCAACAACACGATCAAGCCTTATCTTGTCGATAAGATAAATGAGAAATTTGGCACAGAATACAAAAGCTTGGACGAATTCTTCGAGAAGGATACTAATGAAGAGCGCTATGCATTCTTATTTAGCGAATTACAAAACATAAAAATCCTTGATCCTGCTTGTGGTAGCGGTCATTTCCTTGAAACAGCAATTAATGTTCTTGTAGAGATTTATGAGAAGATATGGGAAAGATCAAAGGAGCTTGGATTTTCTTATGAGAATTTCGTTATTTTAACTGCTAATGAAAAAGGAGAAATAATTAAAGAACCTCTTATAACTATTGATGACAAGGACGAAAGAATACTCAAGCTTAAGTTCCATATCATAATTTCGAGGAATATATATGGTGTCGATATCCTACCAAGTGCAATAAAAGTTGCAAGAGCGAGACTGTTTTTGAGCTTGGCAAAGCATTTTGATGCAAGAAAAGGGACACATGTAAGATTTCCAAATGTTCACTTTAATCTGAGAGTTGGAAATTCTCTCATAGGCTTTGCAGACCTCAATGCTTTTGAAAGAGTAGAAGGCCAAACAACTTTGGAGCAATTCTTTGCTAGTGAAGATGGAGAACCTTTAAACATTGAGCTTGATAAAAAATTTGAAGATTACATTAAGAAGATGGATAAAGTAATCGGTACGAATGCTTATGCACTTCTCGCAGAAGTTAGAAATCATTTTGGTCTGAAGCTAACACAGGATAGGTTAAAGAAGGTTCTAAGACTAAGGAGCGATTTAATCAAGATTTTGCTTGTGTCTTTGAATACAGATTATGCTATTAGGCTTAAGAAGTTAATTGACGAGATAACGGATAGGTTTAATGAAAAATTGAACGGTGAGTTTGTGGTACATCTTGAGGAGAAAGGCATTAAGATCGATGGGGATTATTTAAGAAAAAAGATTGGTTATTTCCATTGGATAATGGAGTTCAGCGAAGTATTTTTGGAAAAGGGTGGGTTTGATGTTGTTATAGGAAATCCACCATATGTAGATTATAGAAGCATAGACAAGATTGAAAGGAAAATTCTTAATCTCTATTTCGAATCTACAAAAGTAAGTGAGAAATATAGTTACTATATACCATTTACTGAAAGATCAATTCGACTAAATAAGGGTAATTTCTGTTTCATCATGCCACAGAAATGGTTATCTTCAGACATGGGATTAAAATTAAGACAATTTATTTTAGATAACTTTTCATTATACGAAATTGTGGATTTACTTCATACTAAAG
>Ga0180302_10000986_pt1 | contig 13302 bp, 11 predicted proteins | sample GuaBasSediGuay17_FD_121794 | JGI IMG/M metagenome (GOLD analysis project Ga0180302, IMG submission 121794) | Subseafloor sediment microbial communities from Guaymas Basin, Gulf of California, Mexico - Guay17, Core 4571-4, 12-15 cm | ecosystem: Environmental > Aquatic > Marine > Hydrothermal... | reverse complement strand
GTGTGGCTTACCGGAGTTCACGGGTAACGATGATAGCACTCCAGCATCGATAGCGGCTTTCATGGGTTATAGAGCCATACAAGTTGACGATGTAGTTGTGAAGGAGCCTGTAAGAGGGAACCAATTCCTTAGGAAAATTAGAAGGGCTCAACATCTATTGCTGAGCTTCCTTAAGACGAAACGGTATGCTAAGGAGCTTGGAGTTTGTAGGTATACTAAATCATTTGAAAAGGTCTGGAAAGCGGAGTGGTGGCTACATGTGATTAATCCGTGGCTTCTAATTGCGTGCTTGATCCTCCTCATAATGGCTGCGTTTTACGGTTCCCTTGTAGCTTTAATCTTAATAGGAATGGGATTAATGCTCCTGATATTGAAGGCATATAGAATGTGGGTGCTACAGCAGCTCTACCTCGTTATAGCTGCGGTAAGGAACTTGTGGACAAGAGAAATAGCGTGGAGCAAGTAGGCCATGCGGGTTGCAGTAATCTACGACTTTGGGGTGAATAGGGGCGGGGGGGACTTCGTTATGCTGAACATCCTAGAGGCATTAAGTAACGCAGGCTATGAGGTTTCGTTACTGACATCCCGTCCCAGAGGTTTATATGAATCTGCTAAACTCTTTGGTAAGCCCGCCCTGAATGTAGATATACGTCATATTAAGGTGCCAAGCTACCTTAGACACCCGTACACGGTAGCTTACGTTGCGCATAAAGCCACTAAGGATGGAGATGATAATTATGACGCCTACTTAGTCTCGGATGACGTACCAAAATGCATTACTGACCGGAAAGGCGTGTGTTACATGCATTATCCTCATGCCGCACGCTTCAAGTTCAAAGAGTATGTAGCCGCTAAGTACAAGACCACCCTGCACGGGAGGCTTATGTGGAGGCTTCACGAGACTCTTTTTCCAAGGCTTTACTTGACCGACAGGAAGCCCGAAAGCTGGTTGCTTATAGCGAACTCAGTGGTAACCAGGCATCATGCCGCTGAAACCTTCCGCATGAATGTTGAAGACGTGGTTCTGGTCAACCCGCCTGTAAGCGCTAGAAGGATAAACGAGGCGTGGAAGAATAGCTCTTTGGAGAAGGAGAACCTGGTAGTCTGTGTTGGAAGGTTTGAGTCTGAAAAGCGTTTTACAGACGTCCTTCAGGCTTTGGCTTACTTGAAAGAGAGCATCGATGTTAAGTTAAGCTTAGTTGGCTTCAAATATGATGAAAGGCCTCTAATCAAGGTTATTAAGGGGCTCGGATTAGAGAAAAATGTTGAGCTACTAGTGAACGCCGAAAGGAATGTATTAATTAACAGGCTGCTTAGGGCTAAGGCCATAGTTCACCCAACACCCCATGAACCCTTTGGCATCGCGGTCGTTGAGGGTATGGCTGCTGGATGCATACCGATAGTCAGAAGGGGGCTTAACGGACCATGGCTGGAGATCACCAAAGAGGGCAAATATGGCTTCGGTTTTAACGGCCTTGAAGAGCTTGCAAGTGCTATAAAGAAAGTTATCGAATCCTACGATAGCTTTAATGTAAAGGCTATAGCCTTAAGGGCTCTTGAGTTTGATGAAGCAAAGTTCAAGCGCAGGTTCATTAATCTATTTAAGAATTTCATGACCGCCTGATCTACCATGAGAATAGCCATAGTCTGCTCCTATTATCCTTGGCCTCCATCCGTTGGAGGTGTTGAGACCATAGTGCGAAACGTAAGCATAGAGTTGGCTAGGAGGGGCCATGAAGTGCACGTTATAACCACGCCCTTCGATGTAACCACTGGGAAGCAGGTTTCAGACTACGGCGTGGAGGAGCGAGATGGTATCACCATTCACAAGCTCAAGCCCGGGAAGGTTAGGATAGGTTATGCAAGAGTTTTAAAAGGGCTTAAAGAGACGATATGGCGGATTAAGCCCGAAATAGTGCATTCACATAACCTGCATCCACATCTACTTCAGCTGGCTGAATGGAAGAATAAGGTAGGATACAGGTTAATTGCTGAACTACATTACCCAGCCATCAACCTTGATTTCCCCATTCAGAGGATACTTCTGCCGTTTGCTACATACTGGGTGAGAAGAAAAAGCCCAAGTATAGATGTCTTTCTGGCTCATACAAATCTGGAGAAGTCTTGGTTAGAAAGCAGGGGCATTAAGGAAAATGCAATTAAAATGATAAAAGCCCCGTTCATACCTTCACAGCTATTCTCGTATAAACCAATCGTACATAACGACTCCGGCTACTTGCTTTACGTAGGCAGAGTCGTTCCAAAGAAGGGCTTACATGTATTGATTAAGGCATTAAACATGGTAAACGGCACTAAATTGATTGTAGCTGGGCCGCCTGAGGAAAAATATCTCAAAAGGTTACAAAACCTCATAGCAGATCTCGGACTTAGAACCCGTGTTAAATTTAAAGGGAGAGTAACCGAGCAAGAGAAGATAGATCTAATGAGCACCTGCTCTGTCTTCATCTGCCCTACCCTCGCAGATTATCATCCAATAGTGCTTGTTGAAGCTCAGGCATTAGGCGCTCCCGTAATATCCACTAAAGTTGGTGCGATACCTGAGATAGTTCTGCACGGCAAAACGGGCCTATTGGTTGAGCCAAATAATAAGCGAGAATTAGCTAAGGCGATAAACGCTTTGTTAAGAAACGAGTCATTAAGAAGGCGCCTTTCTTTAAATGCAAGAAAGCATGCTAAGAACTTTGCGTTAGAAAGACAGGTCAATGAACTGGAGGCTCTTTACTATAAGGCCCTTGACGTAAGTAAGGTCCCGTGAGCATGGGAAGCTCGCAGGAGAAACCTTCAAACGGTAGCTTAAGGATCCAGAGTTAATGCGTAAGTTGGGATTATGAGAATAGCAATAATACTTCCATTACTAATCTCTAGAACGGGGCCGCAAAGGTTCGTAGCCGAAGTTACCAAAGCCCTTAGGGCTAAAGGGTGTAAGGTGCGGGTGTTTTCCTTAATTTATAAAAAAGAAGAAACCTTTGAGAGTCTGCGTGAAGAGCATATAGTATATATACGACACAACCTCCTATCAAGGATATTTAAGTATTTGCTGAAGATATTCTTTCATAAGTGGAATAGAATAGAGCCGTCGTTTATAGGAGTCCCTGTTTCGGTTTTCGTTGTGCCTATACTTGCGCTATTTGCAATAATAAAATATAAACCTAATGTGCTGATCATAAATTCTGGTCAAACTTTAATATGTATACTTAAACTCATTTTTAAGAGAGTCAGAATTGTTCTCTTATACCATGGAGGAGGCTTTCCAACGATAAGAGCCAGCACTCCACTTCTTAAATTTTTAAGGATATTTGAAAAAACGTCAGCACGTATATGCATTCCGGTAACTAACAGCTGTATAGTATCTCACTTTTTAGAGAAGGAGCTCGGAATACGACCATATGTCATACACTTTGGCGTTGATAAGATGAAGTTTGACACCATATCTAGTATACGAAGAAACGATAGTAAAACACTGTTGTATGTAGGTAGAATAGCGCCTTATAAACGACAAGATTTCCTAATTAAACTTATGCCGAGTATACTTAAGAGAGTGGAAGACGCCAAATTAGTACTTATTGGAAATATGAGTATGTCCGACAAAGAATACTATAAGCATTTAACTAAGCTTATTAACAAGCTTGGGCTTCATGAAGCTGTCAAGATTATTACTAATGCGAGTGATGCCGAAGTGTTAAAGGCATATTCTGAATCGTCAGTTTATGTAAACCCCTCTCATGAGCCATTAGGAACAAACATTCTTGAAGCAATGGCTGCCGGTCTGCCAGCAATAGTTAGTAAAAGGTCTGAAAATGCCGAAGTAGTCCTTCATGGCGAAACAGGGTTCGTTCTTAAAGATAGTCCCAAGGAGTGGATAGACCATATCGTTATGTTATTAATAGATTCAAATTATCGTAAAGAGCTCTCAACCAAGGCTAGAGCCTGGGGACTGAGCTTCTCATGGGATAAAACTGCCACTAAATTATTATCGCTAGTTAAGCATAGCAGATCCTAAGATGAGTATACAGATCGCTTAAGAGGACGTAGAGGAGTTGCAACTTGTTCGTTAGAAATTCAAGAAACACTATAAATCGTAGAGGCTCTAAAATAGTCGTGGAATATCACGATGAGTTAATTAGAGATGGATGTGTAAGCTTCCTGCAAAACATAGGGCATAACATTAAGGAACTGTAAGCGAATATTATATGCAGAGAAAATTAAGGGCTCGGATAACTAATCTATACCTACCTGCTCTCTACGGTAAATGTAAGTTCTACGCTGCATTTGACATGCTAAGGGGATTGATAGGTAGTGGGTCTTACCTCTTAAAGGACATAGTGTTTCATTTGTTATACGTCTGTAGCGATCCAGTCAATTATAAGCCGAAAAAGCCAGTCTTTTGTAATCAATCCATTATGCCTAAATTGGTGAACTCGTTGTTAAAGAGGAGGAGATGTTGCTTAATAATTTTGGACGCTGCGAGATATGATTATTTTGAGAGTGAATATCATGACTTTCTCGATGGTAAGCTATTAAGGATATACTCTCCAGCCTCAAATACCCCTGATTGGCTTAAATCTATCTTTTACGATTTCTATGATGTTTATTACTTCTCCACGGGTCCCTTCGTAAACCGTAGTATTAAAGTATTTGGTTATGAAGCAAGAAAGCATTTCAAGCGAATAATTGAAGTCTGGAAGTTTGGCACTTCAAAAAAATTAAATACTGTCCATCCCAGAACCCTAAATAATGTAGTTTTGTTAATGCTCTCGGCGCATCGTATAAATCGCTTGATCGTTCATTACGCACAACCCCATTACCCTTATATAGGAGGGATAAAAAAGATAGATCCGCGCCTTCCGCCCACGGCTATTATTAGTGCCTTTTTAAGGCACCCAATGATCATTGAGGATATTAGGGATGCTTACAGAGAAAATTTGAGGCTTGGCTTAAAATACGCTGCTGAACTCTCTACACAGTTTAATGGAGAAGTCATAATCACAGCAGATCATGGAGAATTACTGGGGGAGTATGGTATATTATTTCATCCACCAATTCCGGTGCCAGAGCTAAGAGAAGTTCCGTGGCTAGAAGTAAAATGAAGATGAAGCGATGGAAGTAGTGCGTATGAGAAGGGTATTATCGCTCCTGCTAGCCCTATCGTCATTATTATTATCATTTTGGGTAGTATTAACTGAACCATACATCATAAAGCCTGCACCCTTCAAATTGCATGAAGCGATTCACCCACTATATTTTGCAGGATTGGCCATTCTGGTACTATCATTAGCTATTCTGTCGATAAAGAGTTTTGAATCTTCACATTTTGGCTTTAGTCAATATCTAGCCACCGCTCTATTAATAACCCTTTACCTACAGCTTCCTCCCTTAGCCTTGTTCGAACATCCAATTAGCGACCACATCTTACACATAGTCCCTGCATTTTACGCATTAAAAAGCGGAGACATCCTTAATATGCCCAATAACCCTTCTCCGATTTCCTTCGCACCTCAATTTTTCGTATATAGTTTCATGGTGATAACCTCTTTATCACGCCCCTTAGAAAACCTTCATAGAGTTTCGCTATTCATTCTTCCATTATCCATCACATTACTTATCTACATTTTCATGAAAAGGCTGGGAGCTGATGAAAGATTCGCGATGATGGCATCCGTGCTGAACATGGGGTTGTCATACGTTTCATTCATGTTCCTTAGACAGACTTACGCCATGCCCCTCTATATAATGTTATTCTTCTTAATTTTCATGAGGTTAAGGGAGAAGCGAATCAGCTATGCCATACTTGCGATGATCACTGCGCTAACCCTCATAATGTCAGACCCAGCCCATGTAATATTGACAATAATTCCCCTACTGACATTCTCGGCAATACAGACGATAAAAACACAATTGATAAGAGAAAGTGAACATAGACGTTTTGAAAATCCATGTAAGTTAGTCGTTTTCATTTATGTAACTTTTCTCCTTTGGACGTTGCATAGAAATCCTTACTTTCCAGTCGGTTTATATAACCACGTTATATGGATGTGGAGCGTCTTTATTAAGAGCATTAATGAACTAACATACCCATATCCGGAGAGCCCAGCATATTGGGGCGAGCGAACAGCATTAACTTATAATGCCTACTACATGGTTCTCTATAAAATTAGTTTAGTGTTGAGAAGTCTAAGCATCGTGATGCCTGCACTGTTACTCATTTACATATTTCTCAATAAGAGATATGAACGATTGATCCTTGATCCTAGGACTCTGAGCCTAATGAGCTTCTTTTCTATAACCACGGTGGTACTTCTACTAAGAGGCTACGCCCTCACTTATACACCTTGGGCAGCAATGCTTCTCTTTTATACCTTGAATCTTTTAAGCAGAGATAAGCAAGCTAGCCGTAAAACTTTAAGTATATTTTTACTTTTTACTACGCTATTTTTACTGCTGTCGGTCGCAGTAGCTCCATTAAGAACTCATATCGGAGGTGGGGGATCACGTATGTCAACTAGGGATCTTTATACTCTCTCGTGGTTAGGGAGGTACTCAGCAGATATTCATATGATATCTCCTCAATGGGCAAGGCACTTAGGCGAGTTAATATATATAGAAACGGGAACACATGTGACCATATCTGATTACTTGTTCTATAGAGGACTTACCTCTGAAAGTATAGAAAGATTAGCTATGTATGATAATGTCATAATACCACTATCAGCAGTGATGTATCTAGAAAGAACAGATGCTATTTATTCTGCGCAGGAAGCATTTGAAATACTAGCTTATGAGCTCAGTAATGATCATAATCTAATTTACTCTACGGGATGGCCCTTTACCACTATATGGATTGCTCCATGAAAATGATTAACGGTAATATAAGCACTTCAATTATCCGCTTGTTTAACGAGTTTAAACGAGACTTTTCATTCAACTATAGGCTTATTAAATGTTTAGGGCCTCCTGCTATACATGCTATTGAGCCCACAAATTATTGTAATCTAAGGTGTATAATGTGTTTTCACGGGCTTGGGAAGATGAGGAGGAAAAAAGGATTTATGGATTTCGGGCTTTTTACAAGAATTGTCGAAGAAAATAAAAGTATACTAAGAGAGAAACCAGTAGACTTGGATAATGCGGGAGAACCTTTACTTCATCCTCGTATATCTGACATGGTAAGGCTTCTTCATGAAGAAGGTATAGCATCTTACTTTTCTACAAATGCCACCCTGCTTACTAAGTCCATAGCGAGGAAACTCATAGAATCTGGGCTAGACGGCATAATCTTCAGTTTTGATGGCGTAACAAAGAATACATACGAAAAAATTAGAGTTGGAGCTAGTTTTGATGCCGTTCTAAGGAATATAGTTAATTTTCTTGAGCTAAAAAGGAAATTGAAAGCTGACAATCCCGTAACTACTATGCAGATTTTGCTTATGAAGGAAACCAAGCATGAGGTCTTGAATTTTATAAAGTTTGCGACAAAACTCGGCGTTGACCAGATAGTTATAAAGAGAACTCATGCATGGGGTCATGAAGTTGAAAGTTGGAAAAAGGTGATATTAAAGCCTTGTAAAGCGCCTTGGTCGAGCGTGGTTATCCTATGGGATGGAACCGTTAGCTTATGCTGCAGAGATTATAATGCTGAATTTCCATTAGGAAATTTAAACTCGCAATCTTTAAAAGAGATATGGAACGGAGCTAGAATGCAATATGTCAGAAAACTTATGGCCAGAGGAATGCGATATAAAATTCCCCCTTGTACTTATTGTGAGGTAAGTGGTTACCCAAGAGACGTATTTTATCTAAGGAGGCTAACACGGGCTTTAGTAAAGCGTATTATCAAAAGACGCCCAACTGAGATCAATGGCACTCAAATAATTTTTCTACTATAAGTTCAAATTTAGAGATGCGACTATTTCCTCCAATTAGTTACATTATAAAGATTAGAGCGTTGAGAAGAGTATTCAGTTACATTTATTCTAAATCCAGCCTCTCTTTTTTCAAGGTTAAGGTACACGGTTTACCTATGCTCTTTCCAAGCGATAGCACAGCTTTGGCCTTAGTTATGGCTTCTAATCTCTATGAAAGGCTTGTAACCTCGATATTTAAAAAGCTAGTTAAGCCAGGATTTACTGTAATCGACCTAGGTGCAGGCTTTGGCTACTACACGTTACTCGCGGCCAAGTTGGTTGGTAATAACGGTCGTGTTTATGCTTTCGAGCCTGAGCCGATTAGATACAAATTCTTGCTAAAGAATGTACAAATAAATGCCTTTACTAATATTGTTAAAGTAGTAAATAAAGCAGTTTCAAATAAAAGCGGCAAAGCAATCTTTTTCATTAGAGGCGAGATGAGTAGCCTTTCTCCTCTTCAAGGTTACAAGCACCAAGTTATGGTTGAGACTGTAAGTCTTGACGATTATTTTGGGGGAAAGGAGAAAATTGACTTGATTAAGATGGATATAGAAGGCTCTGAAATGCGAGCTTTATCTGGAATGGAAACTTTGTTAAATTATAATCCAAATCTTACGTTGATAACAGAGTTCGCTCCTAACTTGCTTGAAGCTTGTGGGGATCAGCCGGAAGATTTTGTTAAAACATTGGCAGGGTATGGATTTAAGCTTTTTGTAATTGATGAGCCAAAATCAGAGGTTAGACGTGTTAATGTTACTGACCTAATTATGGAGGCTAGGAAAGATAAGCACTACACCATTAACCTATTGTGTATTCGCCGTAGGTGATTCATGTGGAGTGGCATGGTAATGGCCCTGCAAGAATATGTATCATTGGGTATGAGATTGATGAACGCTCTGGTTGGGGTATAGCTAGATACACCTGGCAACTTATCCGTAACCTTAAATTCGCTACTGGAATAGAAGTGGCGTTCACAGGATGTGGTACACCCTCTAAAAAGCTCCTAAGGCGTAACTTAGAAAAGCTGGCCTTTTTCTGTAAAGTTTTTAAGCTAAAGGGGTCGTTATACCATGCTATTACTCCTATACTAGCCATCCCTTTGGCTGTAGCGAATAAATCACCTTCCGTTGTAACGGTTCATGATCTCCTGCATTTCTACAGAGGTTATGGAAGCGAGCATAAAATGAAGCTCGACTTTGCATATCACGCCTACGTGTTCGATAAGCTGGATGCTGCGATAACGGTTGCTGAATATTGGAAGCGTGATATAATGAGGATGTTCGGTGTTGAAAATAAGAAAATTCATGTAGTTTATAACGGTGTAGATACCGATAAGTATAAGCCTATAAAGGGAGCTAGAAGCCAGCAACCAAAGCGAATCCTCTATGTGGGCTCACCAACAGTACTAAGAGGTATTGACATACTAATTCAGGCTTTCAATATGGTTTCAAAGGAATATAAAGACACCGAGTTCCTTATAGGTGGAAAAGTTGATAAGGACTACATTCTCAAGCTTTCTAAGAAATTCGATGTAAATGTGAAGCATATAGGCTTTATACCTGAGGAGCGGCTTCCTTACCTCTATAGCTCTGCTCACGTATTCGTGAACCCCCCTACTGATGAGTTCTCCCTTATGTTGCTTGAAGCTATGGCTTGCGGGACACCGGTAATCGCTAGGGACATATTCGAGGTGCGGGAATACCTTGGAGATGCTGCGCTTATGGTTAACTCTGAGAAGCCAAGCGAATTGGCTGAGGCTATACTTAAATTGTTAACCGACGAGAAACTTTGGCTTAGACTTTCTAGAAGAGGACTGGAAAGGGCCAGAACCTTCACTTGGAAGAGAACTGCTGAAAACACCTATAAGGTGTATACCAAACTGTTAGGGTGAGATCTTGGATAAGATTAAGTTCGCCGTTGTGGGAATCGGAGGCTTTGGCTCGAAGAGGATAAACTCGATCTTACGAAGCGAGGTGGCAGAATTAGCTTACGTGGTGGACACTAACGAAGAATTAGCAAGGGGCGTGAGTAGAAGAGTCGGCGTTGATGCTATAAGCTTTGATGAACTCCTTTCGAGGAAGGACTATGATATTGCCATCATAGCTACTCCGAACGTATTTCATGAAGAACTTGCCATCAAGATCCTTAAATCAGGGAGGGATGTTTGGTGCGAGAAACCTATGACCATAAGCATAGAATCAGCACGTAGAATGCTCATGAAGTCTGTAGAGAGTGGAGCAATGCTTAAGGTAGGCTCAAATCCGCGTTACTTTCCGAATGTATTAAGAGCTGCGGAGCTTATCAAGCAGGGTTACACGGGGAGGATACTGTTCTTCAGGGGTTGGATTGGGAATGAGGGCTTACACCTCTTGAGCAAGAGCTGGTATACGAGGAAGAAGATGATAGGCGGAGGCACGTTAATCGACAATGGCATCCATCTCATAGACCTGGTCCGCTATCTTGTAGATGAAATAGTCAAGTGCTATTCATGTAAGTTGGCCACTCTTAAGCACGATCTCAAAGATCTTGAAGATAATGCTTTAGCGGTTTATGAGCTTTTGAATGGTGGCTTCGCCTTTATACACTCCTCTTGGACAGAAAGATCTGGATACATGTACTTTGAAATACATGGAGACGGAGGTTATATACACATCGACTCCAGATGGTCTAAAGCTATAATTAAATATGGAAAGAGTAGCGATGAACCTATCTATGAAGATTATACCCAGTATCCTAAGATATCCTATGACTTAGAGCTTGAAGACTTCGTAAGAGATTACAGAGAGGGCTTCCATCCAAAACCCACAAGCTATGATGGATATAGGGCTGTGAAGATTATTATGAAGAGCTACCTAACAGCTACCAAAGGTAGACCAATGATTACTTTTGATACTTCAGATAGGGAGCTCGAAAAAATCTTTTTAAAGCGCTTTAACGTTAGGAACGCCCACATCAGGCCACAATAAGTGTAAATTCGCTATGAGATCTCGAAAGAGGATTCCCATAGCCGAACCCGACCTTACCGGCAATGAAGAGAAGTATGTTGTCGAGTGTATTAGAACCGGTTGGATTTCATCTAAAGGCAAGTTTGTCGAGGATTTAGAGGAAAAGTTTGCATCGTACATGGGCGTAAAGCACGCCATCGCGGTTTCTAGTGGAACGGCAGCACTTCACTTAGCTGTTGCAGCCCTTGACATTAAGCCAGGTGATGAGGTAATCATGCCAACGTTTACCATGATAGCTTGCGCCAATGTCGTAAGGTATATGGGTGCTAAACCAGTACTCGTAGACTCCGAGCCCTTTACGTGGAACATCGATCCCAGCAAAATCGAAGATAAGATAACGGAGAAGACTAAGGCTATAATGGTCGTCCACATCTATGGACATCCAGCAGACATGGATCCTATAATGAGGATTGCGAAAAACTACGGGTTATATGTCATAGAGGATGCGGCCGAGGCTCATGGAGCGGAGTATAAGGGAAGGAAAGTCGGAGGCATTGGAGATATCGGTTGTTTCAGCTTCTATGCAAATAAGATAATCACTACTGGTGAGGGGGGTATGGTAGTTACTAACGACGACGATATAGCCGAAAGGGTAAGAAGGCTAAGGGATCAAGGATACAACGTAAGCTTGAGAAAATGGCTCGTCCACGACTTCATCGGGTACAACTATCGTCTAACTAACCTTCAGGCAGCTGTGGGCTTAGCCCAGCTTGAGAGAATAGAGGAGTTCGTGAAGAAACATCGTGAAAATGCGCACTACTACAACCACCTTCTAAAGGAGATACGAGGCATAACCTTACCTCCTGAGGCACCTTGGGCTAAAAACGTCTACTGGATGTATACAATCCTCATAAATGAAGAAATTTTAGGGATTACCCGCGATGAGATGATGAAAAGGTTAGAGGATTACTGTATAGATTCTAGGGCTACTTTTCTCCCAATTCACCAACAACCGCCTTATAAGGATATGTATAAGCATGAGAAGTATCCTATAGCTGAGCAACTTGGAAGAAGGGGAATTAATTTACCAAGCGGTAACACCACCAGTAAGGAAGACATCGAATATGTCGTATCAGCTATTAAGGAAATAATAAGTGGTGTGAAGAAATAGCGAAAGCGCACCTAAGGGAATCACGTTCTATCTTTCCAGGCCTTGACTTCTTCAAGAGAGGTTATAAGGCAGCACGTAATTCCTTCAGAATCTCGGCATAGAATATGCCGACATGTTAGATAAGTCGTGTAATACTAGACTTGGAAGGGGATAGCTTCTTAGCTGCAATGGCGCTTATGCCTCCTTTTCTAGAACGCGAGAAGAAAAATAATGTGTGCTAATAAGGCGCTGCTAAGACTCCTAAGGATCATAGGCTCGCCACTAATGTCAAACAGCTTTCAAGCTGACAAAAAGTTAGGAAACTGTCATGACCTAAGGCTTTACTCCATAGCCAAGGTGAATAAGATACCACTGACGTATTTAAGTACTGTTAATCTCCAAGAGAGGAAGAGATTACCAGAGTATTACTACCATTGTAGTCGCTTACATAGGCTAATAGAGGTCTTGGTCGAAATCTGTAAGCTATTTGATAAAAAAGGCATAAATTACGTCATCTTCAAGACTTTAAGGCCTTACCCTGAATACGTAGCGGATATTGATGTACTCAATGCAGGCTCACGTAACAACTACAGGAAGATAGTGGAAGTCCTCAAAGAGAGTGGTTACCTACTCATGGAGGAAGGGGCTTATTGCACAACCTTCCGAGACTATAAAACACGATTTAAAACTGAACTCATGATAGACGTCTATGACGAAATCAGCGTCGGCCACCTAATATACCTAGACAAACATAAGCTAAACCACTACATAGTGGAGAAAGAGCTGCCAGTAGGGCAGGTGGTTAGGGTTTTCAGCCCTGAAGCCGAGCTTTTAGTCACCATAGCCCACTCAGTCATAAAGGAGAACCGATTCATCTTAGCTGAATACTATGCGACACTACACTACTTAGCCATAATGGATCAACGCGTGATTGAGAGACTCATTGACTTGGTGAGAGAAAATAAGTTGGTGAACGCATTCCGTTGGCATTTAACAATAACGGCAACGCTACATAAGCTCGCTTTTGGTCTCATTCCAGAGAAGCTCTCTAACCTCCTGTCTAAGCTTGGCGGCCCATGGAGCAGGGCGTACAGGCAGGTATTCGAATCAGCGTATCCTCCGTACAGGTGTGATCCTTTAACTTTAATGTCTATCTTCAGGGAAAAAATACAGGATAGCGTCTTTAGGAGGAGTTTGCATAGTCAAATATTCAGCTTTCCAACGAGAAGTTTCACTAGAAGGCTCCTAGCAAGGCTTATGAACATGTGGGCTACATGACTAG
>Ga0180302_10000985_pt1 | contig 13305 bp, 11 predicted proteins | sample GuaBasSediGuay17_FD_121794 | JGI IMG/M metagenome (GOLD analysis project Ga0180302, IMG submission 121794) | Subseafloor sediment microbial communities from Guaymas Basin, Gulf of California, Mexico - Guay17, Core 4571-4, 12-15 cm | ecosystem: Environmental > Aquatic > Marine > Hydrothermal... | reverse complement strand
TAAGGGTCTCTCGGCTACCTAAGATTACCTTCCCAGTCTTCATCGCGACTTTGAGCTCATTCTCCAGGCTTATCATGGTTCTTCCTCCTCCAAGTATCTCATTAGTAAGTCGACCATCCCACTGCCCAGCGGTATAATCTGACCCACGATAACGTTCTCGGTAACTCCTTTTAAGTCATCACGTTCACCTCTAATACCTGCCTCAAGAAGTTGCTTAGTGGTCACCTCAAAGGCCGCTCTCGCGAGTACACTACCTTTCTCTCCGCTAACGCCATGACGACCTATCTGCCTCACTCTACCTGTAGCGGTCATTAGATCTGCCACCAGCATCACGTGTCTAATATCCACGTCTAAGCCTTGTTCCTCGAGCACTCTCATGGTCTCGTTTATAATGGCGTTTCTGGCAGCTTCTATTCCCAACACCGCTGCTATCTCATGGATGTTATTCGTAAAGACCCTCGTGGCGTCTATTTCAGGTATCTCTTCAGCTTTCTTAAGTACCCCTGCTAAGTTTGAACCATCGAAGTAAAGAACCCACTCGTCCCCTTCCTTCTTTATCACAGGTCGCTTTAGCCCTCTAACACCCTTAAGCTTAATCCCAAGGATCTTTTGACGAAGCCTCGTGAACTTGTTTAAGTCGAGAAGCGTCGGAGGCTTAACAATAATCGTGTCTTCCTCCACCTCCACGGAGCCCACCTTATACTTCTCAATAGCTTTAGCCACCTGTTCGGGCGTGAGCTGCCTATCACGCATTATATTCATGTCCAGCTTGATGGTTATGCTCTGCGAGAGAAGGTCGTAGTCGATAAACTTGGTTACATTCTCCACCGTAGTCTGGGTGAGTTTATTGGCTACCTCGTTAGCCTTTTCCCTATCCTTCTTGGCATCTCCCTTTAAGTGCACCACCATGATTGGCGTGGAGGGATTTCGCCTAGCGTCGAGGATCTCTATAAGCCTTGGAAGGCCTAAGGTTACGTTAAGCTCTCGAACCCCTGCATAGTGGAAAGTTCTAAGAGTCATCTGTGTGCCAGGCTCACCTATAGACTGCGCGCTAACCGTGCCCACAGCTTCACCTGGCTCTACGAGAGAGCTCTCATAGGCCTTAATGGTCTCCTCGATTATCTTCTCGAGCTCCTCCTCAGTCAATTCATAAGCTAAAAGCTTATTCTTTAACTCCTCGACTAAGGACGCAGGAAGTACTCCTTCCTCTATGAGTTTCTCCAACCTAGCCTCTACTTGTTCCTTGGTTAAGGTCACCATTTCACCACCGCCTTTGGACCTAAAACTTTCTCAACAATCTTGTCTACGTTAACAGGCTTACCATGATCACTCTTCGAAGGATCTACACCATCTTCTCCATACTTGAACTGAATGATTCTCCCTGTAGCATCTCTCACAGTCTGGTCGTAATCTACGCGGAGGTCTTGAAGCGCATTGATTAACCTACGCTGCATATAACCGCTCTGAGAAGTACGTACAGCCGTGTCTACTAAACCTTCGCGTCCACCCATAGCATGGAAGAAGAACTCTGTGGGTGAGAGACCATCTTTATAGTTGCTGGTTACGAAGCCCCTAGAGGTTGGCCCTTTGTCCCCTACTTCGAAGTGAGGAAGCGTCCTATCCATATAACCTCTGTGTATACGTTCACCTCTCACTGTTTGTTGTCCAACACAGGCAGTCAGCTGAGTGAGGTTTAAGATAGAGCCTCTGGAGCCTGCTCTAGCCATGATTAAGGTGTGGCTGTAAGGATCGAGGTACCTTGAAGCTATCTCCCCGGCCTTATCTCTAGCTTCAGCTAGCACCTCATGTATCTTCATCTCTAGCGTCTCCTCCAAGGTCTGGCCCGGTGCTGGTTCAAGCTCTCCTCTAAGGTAGGCTTCTATTATGTCGAGAACCCTTTGCTTTTCACGCTCCAATATATCGTGTATCCTCATCTTTGCCTCTAAAGGCAGTTCCTCGTCGCTGAGACCTGTGGTTAGGCCCCAAGAGTTCATGAAGGTGAGGAAGAGCTTAAACGTATTATCAATGAATTCTCTACCAACCTCTACCCCATAATCCTTTATGATACGGTGTAGTACGCTGTCCGGCTGTTGTGCACCTATGGATTTCTTATCTACTACCCCCATGAGGAGTTCTCCATCTAAGACAAGGACAAAGGCATCGTAGGGACAATCCTCCTTAACGCAGCGATCGCATTTAATACATGCATTGGCTTTGAGGGCGCAGTTTAAGCCTTTAGGAAGCATTAAGCTAAGCAGTTGTTTACCTGTCCAGTAAGGACCTGGCTTAAGTATCGTTGGTTCAGGGAGTCCTCCTTCATACTTAGCGTTGTAAAGAAGATCTTGAGCCTCTTCGGAAGTTAGTAGCGTGGTCTTCCTCGTAAGTAAGTAGGCCCCCGATATGTAGTCCTGTATTCCTCCTATGATAGGACCTCCATACCTTGGCGATAACATCTGTTCCTGGACAAGCATTAGCGTTAAAGCTTCAGACCTAGCTTCTTCGCTTTGAGGTACGTGGAGGTTCATTTCGTCTCCGTCGAAGTCAGCATTGTAGGGAGGACAAACACATAGGTTTAATCTGAAGGTCTTGTAGGGCAACACCTTAACCTTATGGGCCATGATGGACATGCGGTGAAGAGAAGGTTGCCTGTTGAAAAGCACGATGTCACCATTCCTTATATGCCTCTCCACGATGAAGCCTGGACCTAAGGCTTCAGCAAGTATGCTTCTGTCCTTGACGTACCTTAAGTCTACTCTACGGCCGTCAGGCCTGATGACGTAGTTAGCCCCCGGATGTTCGTGAGGACCTCTAAGCACCAGTTCTCTCATCTCCTTAAGGTTCCACTCAGTCACCTTTTCAGGAATGGTCAATATCTTAGCTACGTCGATGGGTACTCCCACTTCATTAATGCTAAGGTTAGGGTCTGGAGAGATCACGGTCCGAGCCGAGAAGTCTACCCTCTTACCTGAAAGGCTACTCCTAAACCTACCCTCCTTACCTTTAAGTCTCTGAGCTAAGGTCCTTAAGGCCCTCCCCGACCTATGACGAGCGGGAGGAATTCCTGAAACTTCATTGTCGAAGTACGTGGTGACATGGTACTGGAGGAGGTCCCAGAGCTCCTCTATTATAGCCATAGGAGCCCCTAACTCTAGTTGTTCGCGGAGACGCTCATTGATCCTCACAATATCAACAAGCTTATGGGTTAAATCGTCCTCCGATCTAATGCCCGACTCGAGAGTAATGGAAGGCCTGACCGCTATAGGAGGTACAGGCAACACGGTTAGTACAGTCCATTCAGGCCTTGAGAGCTTGGAGTTGAAGCCAAGTAGCTCATAGTCCTCGTCAGGGATGAGCTCTAATCTAGCCCTTATCTCGACGGGAAAGAGGCGACGCTCACCTTCCCTCGTCCTCTCATAAAAAGTAGTGGGTTTCTCAAGCCTAATCCTACCTTTATGAGCATGACAGTATGGACACTCCGTAGCCTTCATAGCCCGCTTTAGCAGCCTATTCACAATTCTCTGCTTCATTAACTCCCAGAGCCTAGCCTTCTTCTCCTTATACTCCCTGTACCTTTTAACATCCTCTGGTGGAATAGAAAGCCTACCGCACCTAGGACAAGTTGCCTGTAGAAGCTGTTGAATCAGCTTAACGAAGCCTACATGGACAACGGGGCGGGCAAGCTCTATATGTCCAAAGTGGCCGGGGCATTCACCTACCCTATTGCCGCAGGTTTGGCAGCGCTGCCCCGGCTCGATGGTGCCCAGCCTGCGGCTAACCAAGCCGGTATCGATAGGAGTCCCATCCTCATCGTAAGTGTCAGGCGTTATGATGTTTACCACTGAAAGCTTCCTTATATCGTCAGGAGAGAGGACGCCGAAGGTAAGGGACTTGATCCGTTTAAACCTTAGTTGAGGTTCACTCATACCTCTCACCCCTACGACACTTTAATGCGGGGAGCTATGCCTAGACTCATGAGCTCCTGTAGGAGCAGCTTGAAGGCGTAAGACATGATCACCGGGGATATAGAAGCTTTATCTCCACACACCGAGCACCGGTAAGTGTCGGCGTTTCTATCGTAGTAAGCTATGAAGCCGCAGTTCTCACATACGTAAGCGATGAACCTATCCGACTCGTCGAGAAGGCGCTCCTTCAATAGGGAAGCTGCGCCATGAGCTATCAAACAGTCCCTCTCCATCTCCCCGAACCTAAGTCCTCCTTCACGCGCTCTACCTTCAGTAGGCTGCCTCGTCAATATCTGCACTGGGCCACGAGCCCGTGCATGCATTTTATCCGCTACCATATGGTGTAGCTTCTGGTAATACACGGGGCCTATGAAGATCTGAGCTTTAAACATCCTACCCCTGACGCCGTCATACATGACCTCGTAGCCTGAAGGCTTAAAACCAAGCTTTCGAAGCGCTTCCTTCAATTCCTCCTCCTTCTCATTGTTAAAGGTAGTTCCATCCACAAACCTACCTTCAAGCGCTGCCACTTTACCTGCAAGAGACTCAAGAAGCTGTCCCACCGTCATCCTAGAGGGGAAAGCGTGAGGGTTGATGATTAAGTCGGGCACGATGCCCTGCTCGGTAAATGGCATATCCTCCTGTGGGACAAGAAGCCCTATCACGCCCTTCTGGCCGTGGCGCGAAGCAAATTTATCTCCAAGCTCAGGGACCCTCTGGTCCCTAACCTTTACCTTGACAAGCTTATTGCCATCGATGGTCTCGGTTATCATCACCGTGTCCACTACGCCCAGCTCACCGTGCCTCACATCAACGGACGTCTCTCTCCTTACCGACTCAGCGGTCTCGAACTCTTTATACTCCTCTAAGAAGCGTGGCGGGCTCGTCCTACCTATGATTACGTCTCCACCCTTCACTATGGATTCAGGTTCAGCTATGCCGTCCTCTCCAAGGTTCCTATAGGCTTCCTCAGCCCTATACCCTCTGACGTCAGGGGTGGGTATCTCTATCTTATCTTCCTGGCCGCCTGGGTATTTACGCTCCTCAGCTTCATACACCCTGAAGAAAGTGGATCTACCTAAGCCTCGCTCCACCGAGGACTTATTGATGATCAAGGCGTCCTCTATGTTATACCCGGAGTAGGAGAGGACGGCGACGATAAAGTTTTGGCCAGCCGGCCTATCGTTATAGCCTATGAAGGACATAGGCCTTGTTTGGACTAAAGGCCTCTGTGGGTAGTGCAGTAGGTGGCCTCGGGAATCCATCCTTAAGAGGAAGTTAGCTGCTGGGAACCCCAGCGCTTGCTTGGCCATGGCCGCTTCGTAGGAGTTGCGCGGAGACTGGTTATGCTCGGCGTATGGTATTAGGGATGCGCAGATGCCCAGTATCGTGGCCGGTATGATCTCGAGGTGAGTGTGTTTAGGCGTAACGTCCTCAGGGTTTAAAGCAACATAGGCGTTTTCCTCCTCCTCAGCATCCAAGTACTCTATAAGGCCTGCCTTCACTAACTGGAGCCAGGTTATCTTACCGAACCTAAGCTTCTCTACGTGTTCAGGCTTAATGCATGGTTTACCGTCCTTCACCACTATCAAAGGCCTACATATACGACCTGCGTCGCAGTTGACGTGAACCTCATTTATGTAGTCTGTCTTTATATGAGCTATGTTCACCTCAAAGCTTATCTTCCCAGCCCTGCGACGCTCCCTAACCTCATTAGCTAAAAGCTCAGGATATTCGTGGAAACCTATGAGCCTACCGTTTAGAAACACCTTAGCTCCTGTCATTGTAGAGGACTCTCCCTTAAGCCTACGAGTGGGCTTAACTCCTAAGCCATATAGCAAGTGTTCTACTTCCTTTTCGTCAACGCCTACTGAAGCCCTAGCGAGTAAAGCCAAGTTCTTGACTAAGCCGCAGTTAGGGCCTTCAGGGGTCTCGTTAGGGCACATGCGCCCCCACTGCGTAGCATGTAGATCTCTAGCCTCGAAGTGAGGTTGGCTTCGACTAAGCGGCGAGATTACACGTCTCATGTGGCTCAGGGTAGAGATGAAGTTAGTCCTGTCCAAGAGCTGGCTGACCCCTACTTTTCCGCCCACCCAGTTACCGGTAGCTAATGCATGGCGTAGCCGCTCAGTAATGACGTCAGCCCTGACCAACGTCTCCACATGAATCCCTAACCCTCTATCCTTAAGCCTTTCCAATTGGTACTGTAGGTCGCGGCAGAAGTTCCTAAAAGCCACCCTAAACAGGCTTGCCAGTAAGTCACCGGCCAGCCTAAGACGCTTATTAGCATAATGATCCTTATCGTCAGGCTTCCTCCTACCCAAAACTAGCTCTATAAGCTTCTCCGCCATCTGTCCCAGGAAGTAAGCCTTCTTCAACCTATCCTCAGGACGATTACCGAGGTGAGGAAGGAAGTACCTATCTATGACCATGCAAGCCCGCTCAATCCTACGCTCCCTAGGCTGACCAAACACTATCTTGCTTCCCACGAAGTCAAGTGCATCCTCCACTGTTAAAATCGAGGACGCCGCCTCGAGAGAAGCCAGCAACTCTCGCCTGATCTCAGAGTCGTGTGAAACAGCCTCAGTGATCTCCTTATCCGTCTTAAGGCCTAACGCCCTCATCATTATAACCAGCGGTATCCTACCAGCCACCGCGGGGAATGACACATGAAGCGTGCTATCTTTGAGCCTCTCTACCGCAGTAGGCATCCTGAAACCGGCAGCTGCCGACAACACCTTAGCTATGTAGGGCGCCGCTGAAGACTCACTCTGCACATCCACTAATACATGGTTAGTGGCTAAGTCCTCCTGAGATACCAAAACACGTTCAGAGCCATTAATGATGAAGTAGCCTCCAGGATCGCGTGGGTCTTCGCCATAAGCCATCAGCTCCTCCTCGCTTTTCTTGGACAGCGGGCAAAGGACCGACTTAACCATGATAGGGAAGTAACCGATGAAGACCTCCACAGGAGGCCCTTCAACCCCTCCCGCCGATACCTTTACCATCAGCCTGAGCGACTTGGCATACGTTATGTTCCGTAGCCTAGCCTCCATGGGAAGGACCGGGTTATGCTCCTTACGCTCTGAGCCGTCAGCCTCGCGGGCGTAGGGCTCCGTAATGCTGATCTTGAGGAACTTAACCTTGACATCTCCTGCCGACACTTCACCCTGCTCCTCGACGATGCGCTGGATAACGTTAGTCACGAAGTCGTTATACGAGTCCAAGTGCTGTCTAACTAAGCCGTGCTCCTTAATGAAAGCCTCCACCAGCGTCCATCTATCCTCAACACTAAGCAAAAAACACACCTCCTCAAGGCACCACGAAGCGATACGCCACGAACACACCAGCAGTCTTACTATGCCTAGTAATCTTCACTACATCTCCAGGCTTAGCTCCAATAATCCTAGCAATAGGATCACTACTTCTAATCCAAGGAAGCATCTCGGCACGGATACCTAACTCCTTCAAAACCTTACGCTTCTCCTCAGCCGATAAAACCTCATGTTTAGGAACAAGCTCATGATTAAGTAGATCGAGTTTCCTAACCAAACCAAACACCTCTAAAACCCGCCACACCATCACCAAAGAGCTCGCAGTAGAAGCCACAAGGTAGCTCTTATAAACTTTACTAGCATCAGCGACGGCCTCATGTAATAAGTAAAAGCGGGCCCGGCGGGATTTGAACCCGCGACCACTCCCCAGGAGGGCTAATGGCCCCCCTTCCGGGTTAAAAGCCCGTTGCTCTACCATGCTGAGCTACGGGCCCTTAATTGCCCCTTTGAAGAGGCTCTTATTTTTTCCTCTCACGAGCTCCATCTTAATATGAAAGACGCCACGACTTACCTTTCTTCTCGTCAAACGGTAGGTCGTTGATGCCCATCAACTCCCCTAATATACAGCGTCTTAGCCAGCATCTGCGCTGAGGGAGAAACAGTAATAGTTCCCTCCAATCAATCCAAACAACGTCTACGCGTGTAGTTACATGAGGCTAAGAGGCCTGAATGCTGGATTTAGAAATAAAAAGTTTAGGTTCAATACATTTTTTGGGGACGAGCGGGGGTTGCCGAGCCAGGTCAAAGGCGCAAGGTTCAGGACCTTGTCCCGTAGGGGTTCGTGGGTTCAAATCCCACCCCCCGCACTTGGAGGCGCTCATAGCGCCTCCACCGAGCTCTAAGAAGCGTTTAACCCAAAGGAGAACTTCTTCTTAATAAACTATTTGATCAAAGGTTCTGTAGATAATTTATCAAAGTATTTCTTAAATCCTCTCTCAAAGATCTCTTGAATATCCTCAATGCTCAGGTTTATTATCCCATATTCATCTCCTATTTTCCCTGCTATCGTAAGTGTGTCAACTTCTTGTGGTCTTTTGATTATAGGTGGTATCTTGGCCCCGTGAATAAAATCATTTCTCATTTGGTAAATGAAGCTGACAATCTTCCCAAGAATTTCCTTTCTGTAATGATGGTTCTCTATGAGACGGCATTTAGAAGAATTGCATGTTCTTCCTTCGACCCAACAGTATCGCCAGTCATAACATTCAGGCATGTATCTTTTCTCAACTTTATATTGATTCCTATATTTTTTCTGTAAATCCTCAATACTCCTTACATCACTAGGACACCAAGTGTAGTTTTGGCTATACCTCTCCACAACCGCTGTTCGCTTAAATTTGAAAGCTCTGATTAGCTTCACCTGATCATTAACTGAGCAATAATTTTCAAAGAATTTGATAACGCTTCTTTGAGAACCGAATATTTCACCGTGCTTTTCTCTGAGTTTTTTAAATACTTCCTTAAATTTTTTTACTTCATCATTGACAGAGACTTTACTAAGGTACTCTTTTATGTAATTGCCTCCTTCTTTGCTTAAAACCCAATCTTTGAAAGGCTTAAACTTCACTTTTCTAGCATTAAGCTTATCTATTATCGAGATTATTGCAATTAATTTGATGTAAGGATAACCTTTAAGTTCTTTAAACGTACTGTAAAACTCGCATAGATCTAGGAAGAGTTCTGCGTCTTTGGGGTCTTTCATGCTGTTAACATAGCCAATGAACTCCTCTTCGCTTGAAAACAAGTTGTCACGTAATGCATTAAAACATTTTTTAATTTTATATTCGACTAATTTAGTGCGTTTTTTCTTTGGTAACATATTAAGTTGTCCTTCTTCTCTATATATATCGTCTCTAATTTTTAACATAGTGTTATTTCTTTGTCTTAAATACCTTTTAAATTTTTGTAACGAAATTTTAAAATCTTTTTAAAAAGCGGTACTCATTTTTATAAGGTCAAAGTGTCATCTATTTTATTTTCTTTTATGCCTTCATACATCATCTTGCCTCTCTTCCCAATACTATACAAATTTTGAAGATTAATGTCTTGTCATAACCTTCACTTTAAGTGAGGATAGGTTCAGAGATCTATTATCAGGATATTGACATACATAGTCTCTACCATATTTCTTTGAAAAACACATGAGCTCCCTTGATATGATACATCAGTTTTCCCTTTATATCTATAATTTTCTATTTAACATTCAATAGTTCAAGTTAGTAAATTTTATATTTTATAAATCTTCATCAATAAATGAAGCATTAAAACAACAGTATGGCAATGGACATCTGCTGAAGGTGAGCGATTGAAGTGACTATAGTCAAAACAATAGAATGTCCATATTGTGGTAATAGAATTATGACGACCCTTACGGTCTCAACGGGCGGCTTTACGTTCACAACTCCTTGGATCGGTGTTGGTTTATCTAAAGAAACCTCATTTAAACTAATATCTAGTTACGATGTTATATGCGATTTTTGTAAAAAACGGTTTGAATACTATGACTTTGGGGGTGATTTCGGAATCGTATGCTCGATGTTAAGATTTACAGATAATGTCATTGGATGGTTGAAAAGATTCGACATTCCCTTGGAGAAACTTGCTGAGCTTATCGTAGGTATAACTGAGCCTCGCTTTAAAGTCTATGAAACCTTTGTCAAGCGTCTGAAACGAAGGCTTAAAAAAGCTCATTTTAAGTTCATTGAGATTGTGTTCAAAATAAAGCGCAATGAGAAAGAATATAGAGGAGTTTTGGCAGGGAGGATGTCTCAACAGCCTCCCCTCACTATAGATATTGAGAACGCATACTGGGTTGTTAGCCCTCCCTTTGAAGGTGATGATTATGGTTGAAACTCGAGAAGATGGATCTGTTCTATATTCCTTTGAGGAGGCTGTTCAGATAACAAAAGGCTTAGTTAGGCCTGGGTTAGCGGTAGATGAGTTAATATTGTTGTTACTTGGTCTCGTTGATAAGCCCATTAACGGCAAGGTCGTCATGCAAAAGGAACTTTTCCTCCTATACAATGAACTAAAAGATCACTTGAATGTAGTAGATCCTCATTTTATAAAATATAAATATGGGCCTTTTAGTATAGGGGTAGCAACTCTTCTTGAGCTTCTCGAATCAGCTGGATACATCAAGATCCTCAATAAAAGAAGCAAAAGAAGGGCGAAATATTACCTTACTGCCAAAGGGAGGGAAGCAGCCAAGAACGTACTGAATCGCCTCTCATCTTTTCTTGGAGAAGATGTAATTGCTAGGTTAAAGGAACTTAGAAGAGGATGGGATCAACTAGGTCACGACGGGATACTAAGGTATGTTTACCAAAGGTTTCCTCAATATAGAGAGAAAGCGGAGCTCAAGGACAAATACATTCATGTAGACTGGGGGGTCACCGAAGCATGATTAACGTCAAGCTGAAACAATGTTCAGAAGGGGAACTAGGGTTAAAGACGAGGAACTTGATTCTTCAATCAAGATCAAAGATAGTAGAAACTCCGTTAAGGGTGGCAACACAATATGAAATAAAAAGAAAAAGATGTGTTCCAACGCAGATAACGATTGATAATGAAGTTATTTTGCATGCTGAACCTGTCATTAGGCTAGAAAGTTTCCTACACAAAGATAATTACCTATACAAAAAGATAAGCAGCTTTGAAACATTACATGGTGATTTGAATGAGATTCATGGACTTATAATACCTTGTCTTTGGCCGACAAACGCAGTAATAGAGGAGCTTTCCAAGTCTGAAAAAATTTTGGATCGTTTTCTTAACATTATAGCTACAATGTTCACCCAGTCAGAGGCCGATTTTGATTATGAGGTAGTGGGAATCCCTCCATTTAAGATTCCATTTGGTAACTATTCGGCAATATTGCGTAAACTTAAGAGACACTTTGAAAATTATGGTATATCTATTGTGCCTATGTTTTTATTGGATGAAAACTTCGAAAAACTGGTTAGGTTCTCTGTTGAGGTTCTTGGTATAAATTTAATAGGCTTCAGGTATGGAGCAGTAAAGATGCATCTAACTAAATACCTGCTAGTACGTCATGAGTACGCAGACAAAGACATAGCATTTCTATCTGTAAATTGCGATCGTGTGGATAATTTAGAAGTTAGAGATTTCGCCATTATGCATTATTTACCATTTTTAGGCGCTGACCTTATAGCATCTAAAATAGGACCCTTTGCTGTTGTAGAGCGAGATGAAAGATATAACTTCCGTTTCAGGATAATGCTAAGAGAAGAGTTGCGGGCTCCTATAATTACACAAACTTCGGATGAAAAGCGACGTCAAGCATTTAATGAACTAGGGGCGAAGCTGACAGATCCAGTAATTGGTCCAATGTTAAACATCTTGACTGATTCCTTGAAATTTGAAACAATGAAAAAGAAAATAGTTGGATTAATGGAAAGTGAAGATAAAGAAGAGAGAAGGGAAGGGGAAGAACTTTATGAAAGAATGTACAGCCTCACCCGTATTCAGGAATTGAAGGCGAGTACCGAAGAATTTGAAGATATGCGTAATTTCACTAAAAGAGATGAACTAAATGAATATTTAGATATAAGGCCATCTCTCAAGAAAGTAGCCAAAAACCTGGGGGTTCTTAACCTTTATATGGCTTAAATAAGCTATTATTTACTTAATAACTTTGAAAACAACTCTTCTTCGTGGCGTGCATAGAAGGGGAAGTGTCGATCGGGGCTTGTTGAAGGCCCCACATGTAGCTGTGTCCGCCTACTGTGTGGGCTGCGCGGCCTTCTACGAAGTTGGCTGCGGATTTAGGCATGCCTAGCTCCATCATTTTATTGTGAGCATACTTCCTGAGGTACTTTGAGCTCAGCACGCCTTCGTAGAAGTCTCTCACCGTGCCATGGTTGAGCATCTTGCCTCTTAAACGGTTTAAGGCTTTCAAGGCACTTAGGTAGGCGTACTAAGCCTCCTTGCTTTTTCGTTGCCACATAAGTGGATGCCTAGCGTAGCTCTTCTCGAGCCAAGTGAGCTTGTAGGGGTCGAAGTCTTGGACGAGCCTTAAAGCCCCGGTGACCCTCAGTCTGCTGGCTAGCAAGATGACATAAAGGTCCCTCTTGACGCCCTCTAAACACCTTAAAGCAGCTTTGACCTGCCTCTCACCTACCACGGTTAGATCCCTGCTGTTCCTAATGCTTGGAAGCACCCTTCTTAGGGACGCTACGTGCTCGTATGGATAGTTGAGCACCTTTCGCAGTAGGTTAGGAGCTGGCTGACGGCTTCCTTCAAAGGCTTCGACCTATACTTGCTGAACAGCCTGACCAGGTCCCTGGGCGAAGCTATAGGGGCCTCGAGGTGCCTGTCCAACACTGAAGTTAACTGTTTACGGTAGGGCTCGCAGAGGTCTTTGGCTTCAAGCCACTCTACGAAGCCTGGCCGCAGGCGGTTCCAGTCGATGGTTAGGTTAATTCCTTCAGGGCCACCATTATTCGCCTTCAGTGTAGTTAACTCAAAAGAACTGCAAGAACCAGGTGGAGTCGCCGCTGACGAATTCAGAGGCTTAGGACCTTGTCCCGTAGGGGTTCGTGGGTTCAAATCCCACCCCCCGCATCAATTCTTTCTAGAGTCATTTCTATGAACTGAGGTTTAATGTTCCTTCAAGCCTTCAGCATCACCAGCAAGCCACTCGACAACTATCGAAATTGTTTCGCCTTAACCCTAACAATGCTGCTATGCTTATCGAAGCATAGGGGTGGTCAAGGACCGATGGTTGTTGATGTGGTATGCTCCTCACCTTACTTACCTTAAATGACTACGCAATCACCCTTGAGACTTACATGACACGCTTCTCCTACAACGAGGGAAACCTTTTAAGACCATTAGTCGGAACAGAAGGACCGTGAAGGCTTTGTCGTAACTATCTATGTATGCCTAGAGAGTGCAAGTGATGAATGGAGAGCTAATTTTCGAGATTACCCTGTTCCATATCGCGGTGTTAATAATAGTCTCTAGGTGTTTCGGTGAAGTATTCG
>Ga0180302_10000984_pt1 | contig 13314 bp, 2 predicted proteins | sample GuaBasSediGuay17_FD_121794 | JGI IMG/M metagenome (GOLD analysis project Ga0180302, IMG submission 121794) | Subseafloor sediment microbial communities from Guaymas Basin, Gulf of California, Mexico - Guay17, Core 4571-4, 12-15 cm | ecosystem: Environmental > Aquatic > Marine > Hydrothermal... | reverse complement strand
TGACAAATAATTTTTTTATATTCCTATTTTTTTTATCAATGAAGCGATATTTTATATTTTATTTATCATTACCTTTTTTTATCTACAATAATGTATTGTAGATTGCTTTTATATGATTAAATGTAGAGGTGTATAATTGAAGTATAAAAATATCTCCATTGCGTTTTTACTCATTTTGTTAATGATGCCCATAGTTAATGTTGTAAAGCCTTTAACTTCCTTATCTAGTGCGAATATAGCTGATTATGATAATACTAATGTTATCGAAATGGGTTCAGATAGTGATATTATTTGTCCACATAAGGAAAAAAACAAACCTAGCTTAGATAATGTTCCAAATACTGATACGAAAGACTTTTCAAAGTTTCTTGAAGGATTAAGAAGGGCTCCCTCTTTACAATTAGTTAAGAATCTTGAGGGGGAAATAAATATAATCTTAGAACTAAGAGGTGATATGGAGGCCTTTAGAGAGGTTAAGAATTTTATGGATATTAAGTGGATCTTTTTACTCGCGAATGGAAACTTATTAATTTCTGGTTATGTTACTAACGAAACTCTAGAGGAATTATTTGAATTGAATCCTATTGTTAAAATAGCACCAAACTTTTACATTATAGAGAAAAACTTTGAAAAGGTTGGAGAATTTAAGTACAAGGGTGTGCTTCTAGAAAACGAAATTAAACGGAATGATATAATCCTTGATATACAAGCAGCTGAATTATTAAACGCTATACCGAGCTGGGAACTTGGATACAATGGCTCGGGCATTACAATAGCTGTAATTGACACTGGTGTCGATTTTGCGGCAAAACCATTAGAAGAAAAAATTAGAATTCTTGATGATTGGAACGCTTTATCTTTTGTTCCCGACGGCGATAGTGTAGCTTTAACACCATATGTTCTGAATGCATACGAGAAAGATGGTTCAAAATTCTTACCAACCGCTAATAGAACCTTTGAATTCTATGACCCATTCTTTGGAAACTTATATACAATAACTTTGAGAAAAGATTACAACGTAACTGGTATAACATCAGTTAGTGGAAATTATCACCTAGGTTTCATTGTTGAGTGGATACCGTCTGGAATATACTACTATGGCTTCGTAACACCAGTCCTTGTCACTGACTCGAATACAGATAGTGTATATGATACAGTTTGGGTCGATATAACATTCTCATTATATTACTACGCTACAACATTTGGGCTACCAGTTGACGCTAATTGGCTTGATTACAAATTTGAGGGCCCATATAAGATAGATAAAAACAATACATCAAGAGCCTTAGTAGCAATAGATGTATACAAAGCAAAACTGTTTAACAACGGGACACAAGTTATAGAATTTGGCTCAGATGGATACTATGACTACTCATTAGGAATCATTGGAGCACCATTCATAGATTCAACAGGTGGAGTGGGAGCATTCCTATCAGGAATAGGGCTAGAGGGTAAAACCTTTTACCAAGGTATAGATGTAAATGGTAATTGGGTAGGATTCTTGTATGATTTTAATGGCCATGGAACAAGCGTCGCCACCACAGCTGCTGGCAAACCTACAAATTACGAAATTTATTACACGAACGACTCCACAATTCGAGAAATAACCATAACAGGAATAGCGCCAGAAGCCGATATTATGGGCATAAGAGCTTTAAGTTGGGGTAACATTATTGAGGGATGGTTATACGCAGCGGGTTTCGACTTAGAATGTGACTCAACACTAAACGCGCAAATATGGGTATACACAGGGCACCACAAAGCAGATATTATAAGCAATAGCTGGGGATTTTCAAACCTATGGGCAGAATACGGTTACGAGATGTACTCAGCAGACATATTATCAATCCTAGAAACTTCCCTATCCCTAAATGGATCATATTTCCACCAAAAAATATTCAATAATTCATTAACATCTGTATTATACAATATTACTAATATATCATATTATGAACCATCAGTATTCATCCATGCAATAGGAAATGGTGGACCTAGTTACGGAACAGCCAATACTGGACCATATTCACCATTAGCAATACAAGTGGGAGCATCCACTATTAACCACTGGAGACCTGTCTACACAAATGAGAATGAGGGTTACTTCGATCAAGTTGTTTGGTGGAGTGGAAGGGGACCAATTATTTCTGGGTTTGCCGGTCCAGATGTAGTTGCTATAGGAGGCTATGCCTTTGAGGCTATTCCTCCTGCCCTGATTGGTAGTGGATCATTGGCGGTTAGTTTATTTGGTGGGACAAGTCAGGCTGCTCCTATGGTTGCTGGAGCTGCCGCCATTATTTTACAAGCATTAAATTCCACTTTTGGCTTCTGGTCTCCTATGATAATTAAGAGCTTGTTAATGGCTGGTGCTATAGATGCTGGTTATGATGTTTTCTCCATGGGCGTCGGTCGTATAAATGTTAATGCTTCTGTGACTATTGCATTGAATTATAGTGCTTTTAGAGACATTGTGTATGTTTACTCTGATTTTATTCAAAGCTTTTTGAAGAATGTTTTAGGATTCCCAAATTCTATTGAAGCCTTAGATGTTGGTTACCCATTTATAAACGCTGGTTTTATTGAACCTGGTTTTGAGAAAAATCTTACATTAGTACCGTACACTTTCCTAGGTGATAATGATTCCATCGTAAAAGTATCTGCATATAATTTGAGGTTAACTAAATCCATGAGGATTTATTTGAACCTCGATCCATCAGAGAGTAACTTCTCAATGCTTTACGGGAAATACTACCTATTCGATTTACACAAACTTGGTATCGATTATGAAAACTATGATTATATAAGATTTACAGCTTACTTCTCACCTGAAGAGTATTATGTTTCTGGTATCTCATATATGGCTGTTTGGGCATACAAGGGCTCTAGTGTTCAAAGCCAAAGCGATATTTATTTAGTTAATCGCTTCACTGGGTATGGTAATATCATGACGGTTGAAATCGGTAATCCGAAAGTTATTACTGACAATTTAGCGATAGGATTTTATTCTCTCAATATTGAGACTACTGGTGTTCGAATCTTAGTTCAATTGTTTAAAAAAGTCGACATTGATAACTTAGTTTTTAGCTATGCTGGTGATCACGATAACATTAGTTTAGTTTTGAAGGTACCTGATAATGTATTGCCTGGAACTTATTGGTGCTTTATTAATGTAACAAATGATGATGGTGACTTTGTTTTAATTCCCTTGATCTATCATGTCATTATTAATGCTAAGACAGGCGTTCAAAAGAGCTTCTCCAATAAATATGTTGTTTTTAATGATGAAGAAGTTGCAAAGTTTGATGGCGAGATAGATCCTGGTGATATAATAGCTATTAATGTGACTTTGAGTGCAAGTAATTATTATAGAGTTGTTCTATATTACCAAAATGTTAACGTTACTCCTTTATTAGAAGTTATAGATGCAGGGGATAAAATCGTTGCAGCTGGTTATGTTTCAGCACCAAATCAAGTTTTTACATGGTTTAGAGCAGAATATAGTGGCGATTATGTAATCAAGATTAAAAACTTGGACATTGTGAAAATGTATTTTGAGCTAAGAGTGATACATGAAAAACCTAACGGTGAGATCGGTTATGATAACTCAACTATGCCTAACTACAATTTTATTAATGGCTATGATTGGGGATGGAGGAGCGAGGTTGGTGAGTGGAGATTCTTTTACCTAATCACAAACGAGTCCTCCTTAATAAATGTTACAGTATCTTGGTCAAATATTGGAAGCGACGCATACTTACACGTGTTCCACTATAATTCTGGAGACTTATTGATTCGACATACACCAAATTATAAAGGTGCTGGATTATACAAGAAAACATTTTTAGACAAGTCCACAATACTATTCTCAGCGATTCCAAATGAGCTTTATGTCATCGTAATACATGCTCCAATACTATCTGGTGTATCCCTTCCAGAAAGTTTCAACATTACAGTAAGTGCTAAGAAATATTCAGGACCGTACATAAATCTAATTTCCCTGGAAAAAGTTATAGAGTATCCAAATAATTTATATTTCAAATTTGAGGTATCCTCTAGCTATTCTATAGAAAAATTAAATTTCACCATAGACGATATTGAGGTCTCAACAATTTATAAGAAGATTACAAAGCTTACCACAAAATATTGGATCGTAGAGTGTGAAATCGGTATTCACTCACTTATAGAAGGTAAACATAACTTAACAATAAACGCTTTTGATACAAATAATTATGCATCGTTTACAGAAGTATTTTATATTGATTCTTCAACCCCAATCTTACGGAGTATAATAGTTAATAATGAAGTTATTACTAATGAGCCAAAATACATATCTGGGACAGGCTCTGATATCAACATAACAATTATACTTGAAGATACAAGCCCAAAAATGGGGATCATTAACATATTTAATAACCTAAATCAAAGCTTTAACCTCACAACTTTATGGTGTTTCGATATCCAAAAGGGAGGTATCTCAGAAAATTCTGGAATAAACAATATTTCAGCATACTTTGATGACAAGACAGGAAGGTGGAGGATAACAGTAACAGTTATGTTAACAGATGAGCTCCAAATTGAAGGCTATTACCTATTAGATTTGTACCTATTAGATTATGTTAACCTAGAATTAAACATAACAAATTACCCAATATTAGCAATAGATTCCAGCGAACCGATGTTAATAGCATTTAACTTATTCGAAGGCGAGCCAACAAAAATTATAGCAAGTATAAATAGCTCTATATCATCGAATCAGAAAGAACATAATATTACACTAAGTAAAGGTCTTGAGTACAATGTTTTCTTATCATGGGACAACGAGTTAACTGATCTAGATCTATACATTTACGATCCATATGGATACCTAGTAGCATACTCTGAAAACTATGGACCGGTACCAGAAAATGTCACTTTCACCGCACCAATAGATGGAATCTACACAATAGTTATATCTAAATATTTTGGCCCAGAGACAAACTATGAGCTAACTGTAAAAGAGATTCATACACTCACACCAATAAAAGCTGTTGGATCGAACATGAGTGTCGTCACTTTCGGAATCGAAATCTTTGATGTTTCATTATCAACTTTGGACATTGAATTAAATGGGGAGAAAATTGGTCAATACAGCGAAGGTGATGCATACTGGAGTAATTTAGGATACTACAAATTCCTTATCAAAATCAACGCAACACTCTTTAACTCAACAATAAACAACTTAATAATAGTGGCTAAGGATTCTAGCCAGAGAACATTCACATATGAAACTGAGATTTTAAAGGATAATAATCCGCCTAAGGTAGAGGTTTCATTCTACCAATATGTGCAATCAATTCTAAACGTAACAATAAACGCTTTTGATAACGAAACATCCGTTGAACAAATAGAGATATATATAGATGGCTCTCTTTTGATTAGAGGAAGCGACTTGACAAATATTTTAATAAATGTTAGTAGTTTAGCGGAGGGTAAACATGTTTTAAAAATTTTGGCAATGGATTGGGCTCTAAATATTGGTGCGGCTCAAGAAATATTCTATATAGATAACACACCACCAAATCTATCAATCCTAAATTTTGAAAATGGGAGTTTAATAGGCGTGACCTCGACATTATTAATCAATGTAATGGATAACGTACTTACTAGTCACATCAGAGTATATATCAATGATACATTCTATGAACTTATCATGGTAGAGAAGGGAGAATACATTTACCAAATGTTCCTGAACCTAACTAATTATGCTGGAGATTATATCAAGATACAATTCATTGCAACAGATATGGCTTGTAACTCAATATCTAAGATCTACATTTTCGAAATTGATAAAAATCCACCGATAATAAAAATTTTAGCGCCTAATTACACCATGATTAGGGACTTTGTGATAAATGTTACAATAATCGACAACAACCTATACATGGCAGAAATTTACATCGATGATGTTATCGTAGCTACAACAAATAAAAATGGTACCATAACGATACCTATTTACGTAAAAAACGTTTCGGATGGTACTCATACAATAAAGGTTATAGCATATGATAAAGCTGGAAATGTAGCAACCCTTGAGAGAGAATTCACGACGGGGTACTATAAAGACTTAGTAGCTAAGGAACGAAGCAAAGTTTTATGGTACTCGGTCTTTTCAGCATTAATAGGCGTTATTATTGGAGTTACAACATTTTATATGTTAGGTAAATGGCTTAAAAAAGGTAAGAAAACTAAAATTTCATAAAATTTCTTATTTTTTTAATATTTTCCAAATAAAATGCGATTGTTGTTAAGTATCTGTTTATAGAAAAACTTTTTATTGTTTAATAAATAATTATATATGCTTTAATCCTATATCATTTCATATTTTGAGAGGGATATATTTTGAAAAAATCATATGTTTTTAAAACATTTTTACTGCTTTCAATAATGCTATTGTCAATTAGCTTCGCAACGCAACAATCATACTATTCAACCAAAGCACTTCAAATGTCATCAACAACCGTTAAAAGCAATAAGAGATACACGTTAAGTGATTTTACATATATTCAAAGTGGATCAGCTTTAAAACAGACTGAAAATAACCCCTTTACAGAGGTTTACTGGGACAAATTTACGGAAAATAGATCGGATAGTTGGGAGTGGAGAGATACACAGTGGTTATTCGGCCCTAGGATGACACTAGATATTTATTTTTATGAGAATAAATCAGAGATATATAATAGGGACTGGATAGCTTTAGGCGATGAAATCCAAATTAATGTAACAATCCCTAAAGCAATTCTTGAAAAAAATCGAACATTAAAATCTGTTGAGGTCGCGTTTGAACAATATGGATATAATTATAGTGCAAGAATATCGTTAGTATACGATGTTGAATATGGTTTCCAGTATTTTAGTGAATATTTGAACTTTACCAGCGGTGAGGTTGATTACGAAACAATTAGATTCTCTCTAAACACAACATTATCAAGCTTTTTAGTAAGCGATCTATTTTATAGAGTCTCCTTCGTCGGGCATTTTACAGAAGACGCTATAATTGGTATCTATGAGGTACATTATCGTGCTGTCGATAATTATTGGGATGAATATTGGCCATCCGAAGGTTACGAGATGGAATATAGAGTATTTGAGTTAGCCGTTGGAGCCCCATACAGTGAACTTTTGAGAGTTAAATATGGTGACTTTTTCACATTACATACGCTAAATATGGATAATGAGACTATATACACAGTTTCTAGTGACCAGAAGTTCCAATTCTTAGTAAATGTTACTACAGGCGATTTAGACAATGTCACACTTTTTATTGATATACCTGGGGATTATTACATAAAAGTTACTAGATATGGTTGGCATAGGGAAATTGTAGAAACTAAGGGTGGATGGGTTTACAATGAGTCTCGTGGCGAGTATGTTTGGGATCCAAATGCCACAATTAGAGTTCCAAAAGATGTCTTTGGCCCCTACGAATATTATGAGTGGATCTGGAGATGCTTTGAGGTAAATGTAACTTGGTATGATTGGGAAAATGATACGTATTACAATTCCACATATTGTGCGCCGGCTCGTCTTGCACTAGTTTTCGACAAGAATGCAAATGAGTTTAAAACATATATAGCAGTTGAATATGATACGTATGTTGAGAGTGATGGAGGACCCTTATACAAACATGTAATTGAGTATCATAACCTCACTAATCTAGGGCCTGAATGGCAAGTTTATGAGCTTCTCCTAAATGAGTCAAGTTATTGGAGCGAAAATGGTAATTTCTTCGTGAAATTTGTTGGATTCTTTAAACCCGAGATTGGTAAAGGCTCTCTAGATATTAGACCCATGGTATTTCTATCTGACGGTGAGCCGATCTATATGTTCTATCCAGAGGATTGCTATGATTGTCCTTACGGTGCTAGAATAGCTGTGAACCAGCCCTATGTCGAGGTTATTGTCCCTAAGAGTTTATTTGGAACTATTTTCTTGAATAAGAACGAGACATTCAATTTAATAACGAGGATGACTGGTGATGAATCATTTATTAACGATGTTGATGGAATCAGAATCTATTTAAACGCTTATAGTAGTTATTGGAGTGAGAATGTAACAATTGAGAGTAGTGTGGATATAATAATTACTGTCGACATTACGAGGAATCTAACAAAGATTGAGACATTTAACGCAACTTATAAAAACGTTTATGAGGATGGTACATGGAGACCATATTTCTATAATCAATCATCTGGGGAATGGGTTGAGGGATACTATACATGGCATGGAAAAGAAACAAGGGTTAGTAATTATATAGATTTGAAGAATTACACAGTTTATTTCGAAAAAGGCTTTAAAGTTATCGATGTAAATCTTTCATTCACCAAATATGCCGCTGAATCCAGTTATTACATTTGGGTCGATCTCGTGAATATTACATATGGGGAAGACACATCAATGCCATTTGGAGAATATGAGGTTTATGATTGGAGAGAGGAGGTAGTATACAGTTTTATTATGGATGGAGAGAAGAAATATGTTGACGTTAGAAAAGAATGGATAGCTGTTGGAGATACAAATCCATCAGAAAACCTAGTTATCAGAAAACCATACATCATGTTAGGAAGCCAAAAGTATTACATAAAATATAAGGAGTATTTTGATCCATACTCAAGTAGTGTATATAAGGATCTACTGTTTGAAGAGTTTGACAACGAGAGGGGTGAAAATAGATATTATTTCAAATTACTAAATGGTACAAAGATCTACGTCTATGAGGAGAAAATAATAAAGTTATTCGAGGTTGAAATCTATACAGATACTGGATCTCTTAGAGTAAATGTTACAACCGAGTGGCCAATTTGGTTAGGACTTAGAGAAATAGGTGGACCAGACTATATTTGGTTTTTAGAAAATGGTAGCTTCTTGCTGTTTGATGTCCCCCCATATTTCGAGTACACTGGATACAACGTCACTATAGGGGTTGAAAACAAAGGTTTCTTTGTTTATGTTTATAACACTTCAGAAGTGTTAAAACTTGAGGGAGATATTAAGTATGATCCTTATACAGGTAGACCATACCTAGAGCTTGAAAATGGCACAATTCTAGAGATCTACTATTACGACTACTTCTTCTACTATTTAAAGGATGGTGCAAGGTACTACATAACAGGGCCAATCAAGTTTATCAATGCAACATATGATGGAAAAGAAATAATTGCAGGATTCCACGAGTCACCATCAGTATTTGTAACATACATCAACGGGGTGAAGTATCAGCTACCATACGAGGGGGCAGAAGTAAGAGATATCTGGGAGTTAAGACGTCCAAAGAGTGAATTCGGTGCAGTTCCAGAAGACGAATTCGTCAAAATAAATGACACACTCTACGAATTGATAAAAAATGAAACCTCTATGTACATAGTAATAAATGGAAGCATTCATATGATTTATGAGGTTAGGGAAGATCTTGTAGCATTTGTTGAAAATAAAATGTTTGTGATTGAGGACAATTATAATTACAAAGTTCCAATCGGGAATTTAACCGAATATGGTGCTTGGGAAACTTTAGACTACTTATATCTGCAACCATATTCAAGTTATTGGGATGACCCGTACACTCTAGCTAATGGAACAACACTCGATGTTTTCGATGTAAAAGCGATTCATATCTACATGTGGGATATTAATGGCACTATTTATTACTCATATAATGAATATATTGAATTTGAATACTTTGAAAATGAAACAAGGATGTATATCTATCTTCTAAACGGCTCCAAGTTATACCTAGAACCAGATCTTGTATTCGAAGTGATAGGCATTAATGTCACATTAACAACGTCAGTAGATCTATTCACATTTAGTGGTGAGACGTATAACTTGACAGAATTACTTAATGCAGGTATACCAATCTTCCATGAATATTATAAGGGGGTTAACGTTAGTGGGTCACTTTACCTAGTGGGTAGAAAAGAAACTTGGACAATGTCATTTAATATAACTTGGATGGGGAATAATTACACTGTTGAAGGCGCATTTGAATTCGTGATGAAGCACTTTACAATATTTGGATACCCATTTGGACTGATTTATGAACCATTATTTGTAGGAATTAGAATGAACATCTGGTCCATAGTGTTAGGCACACCAGATTATGGCATGTGGGGAATGAGAGCATGGACAATAAATCCAGAAAATGGTGCGCTTGACCTAGACGGCGATCTAGGGACAACGGAGGATCAATTCTATGTAAAGAGGGTATACATCGGCAACTACTCTTGGTCAGTTTATCAACAGAGCATGAATGTCTTCCTATTCTGGGAACCAAACACAACAACCGAAGGCAATGAGTTACATTTATCAGCTTGGATGGGAATCGCCACAAATACATGGTCATACACTTGGAGCGAGACATTCTATTGGTACTATGCAAGTAACATGAGCATAGTTTCAGAAGAAACCATGGAGTATATTAGAAGCATTGTATTTGACAATACTACAGGAGAACCTAAACCAGGTTACTGGGATATTGCTTGGATGACTAAGAATATGACTTGGGAAGATGTATTAGAAAAAGCTAGGGAGGAAGGATGGGACTGGATAGAGGATAATACTCACACATGGACATGGCTATGGTTTGGATTCAGCGAGGACTACTTCACAAGCACAGTTTTCAACGACACTTATAGATTAACGAGGCTTAGTCTAAGATACGAATTCGCAGGTCTATTCATCTATAATGACTCAAATGGCGATGGCGTGATGAACATTGTTGCGGAGGAGGGATGGATAAATCCAGAGATTAGCGAAGCTACACACTATTACGTGTTTGACAGCGTAGAAAATGTAACATTTGTAACACCTGGAGAATCCTTTGGCGATTATAATGCAACAGGTTACATAAGAGTAGGTGGCAACGAATCGATCACATTCGGTGTAGCATATGAAGGCATTAATGGTACAGCCATCCCATTTAATGGTATGAGCTATTGGTGGTGGTACGGTGGAGAACTTGTCGGTGGAGATTTTGACGACTTTGATAGCAGACCCACGAAGTGCTCAATTGACCTCCTATCATTTATGTTACACTTCCAAGGCAACTTAACAGCAGTGAATGAGAGCTATGAGGCTTATATAAAAATAGACCAATACGTTGGAAGATGGGATCCAAATGTACCTGGAGGTTTAAGAGTTTTAGCTAATAGGAGTTTATCGTTAAACTATTACGTGTTTGTTGAAACAGATACTTATTGGTCAATCACAACAGAAGGACGTGAGATCACCAATGAGGAGATAGTTGAAGCATCATCATTTACAATAGGCACCGAGGATACCAAATTTGCTGAAATTGTAATGGGTAATACGTACCTTTGGGAAGGTAATCTATCTGAGCCTCAAAACGTGTCTAGTTTCACAGTGCCTCTATACACCTTCCAGAGCATATACGTGGGCTATGGAAGTAATACTTCAGTAGCGGGTTGGAGCTTTAGACAAGATATGTACTTCTTAAGTATAGGCTTTGCAAAGTGGAGCGGTTATGGAGTTTATCAAGATCCAGAGGTTATATCTCATGTTGGAGGAAAGAACACGACGACAACTCCTAAGGTTGATGAGAATCCTCCAATTATAATGGTTGCGGCACTTGATCACGAGCCTAACTATGATGAGAGTCCTACAATTGTGGCAAATGTTACCGATGACAGCGATGTTAAGCGTGTTTACTTATACTACAACTATGATGGTACAACTTATCAAGTTGAAATGTTTAAGGATATTGACGGTCTTTATAAAGCATCTATACCAGCTTTGCCATATGGTACTCAAGTAACGTATTGGATTTACGCTGAGGACGTTTATGGAAATTTTGCGGAGACCACTCATTTATCATACACGGTTAGAGACTATGACGCACCTGAGATAATATCAATAAATTATCAAGCAGGTTACAATGAGAAGGAGCATGTTGTTGAAGTTAACATAACAGTAGAAGTTAGCGAACCAGTAAACGCTAGCGGTATCAAGAGGGTATACGTAACATATTTAATCGATGGCGAATCATACGAAGAAGAATTACAAGAAATCGGAAATGGAGTATACTTCATGACAATTAGCGTTCCAGAAAACAAGGAAACATTGAAATATACAATAACAGCCGAAGATAACGCAGGAAACGAGAACACATCACAGCAATACATAATAAATATAACAAATTATGTCCCACCAAGCCCAGGAGCAGGAGGCGGAGGAGGAGCTCCACTAGGCTTACCAGAATTGACGGTAATAATTGTGGTAGCTGCCGCTTCATTAGTAACAGTATTATACTATGTCAGAAAATCCAAAAGCTAAAACTCTCCTATTAACCCTTTTTCCACAATTTTTTATATATTAACCTATTTTCTTGATTCTAATCTATTCTTAAAAACAAAGTTTATTACTGGGGATTCGAGTGTTTTCGGTAAAAGCAAATATTTTGTATGATGGAGAGTCTAAGCTTGAAAATGTTTTCATCGTAATCAATGGTGATAAGATAGTAGATGTTACTAAAAAGGATCCCGGTTACGAAATATTGTTTGAGGGGATCGTCACCCCAGCTTTTATCGATTCCCACAGTCATATTGGCATGGTTAGACATGGTGAGCCTAGTAGTGAGGAAGAGGTTAATGAAGAGGCTGAGATTTTCCTACCAAACTTAGAACCACTAGACAGTATTTACTTTGATGACAAGTATTTTGAGGAAGCTGTAGAATTTGGCGTGTTGTACTCATGTGTTACTCCTGGGAGTGGAAACTTAATTGGTGGAAAGGTAAAGGTGATAAGAAATTTTGCTAAGAGTAGAGATGAAGCTCTTGTTCTTGATTATGGTTATAAAATGGCTCTCGGTTTCAACCCGCGATCAACATACACTTGGAAGGGTAAAAGATTCAAAACAAGAATGGGTGTTTATAGTTTGTTAAGAGAAACATTTCTAAATGTTCTTCGTAAATCTAAGAAATTAGAAATTGGAAAAAAGATGGAAATTAGGGAGCTTGAAAGGAAGCTTAAAAAGGGAGAGGTCACGGAAGATGAGTTTGATGAGCTGAAAAGGGATATTGTTGAAAAATATGATCTCGAGTACGAACTTCATGAAAAAGCAATTTTAGAAATTTTAAACAGAGAAAAAGTCTTAAAAACTCATGTTCATAAAGAGGATGACGCTCTATTTTTGAGCGAGTTAGTAAAGTCATTTAACTTAAAAGCAACAGCGGATCATCTCTCGGATGTTTATAGAGTTGAAATCTTTAAAAAGATTTGGGATACGGGAATACCAATAGTATACGGGCCCCTAGGTGGACTAGCGTA
>Ga0180302_10000983_pt1 | contig 13318 bp, 13 predicted proteins | sample GuaBasSediGuay17_FD_121794 | JGI IMG/M metagenome (GOLD analysis project Ga0180302, IMG submission 121794) | Subseafloor sediment microbial communities from Guaymas Basin, Gulf of California, Mexico - Guay17, Core 4571-4, 12-15 cm | ecosystem: Environmental > Aquatic > Marine > Hydrothermal... | reverse complement strand
GAGTAACATCGATAGATTTTTATAGGTGAGGGGTGTGCCATTACTTGGAGTTTTGCCCCTGCAGAATCATCCTGGAAGTGTTCGGAATGGCGTGGGTTGACGTAGGAGGGGGGCGTCCTGCCCTGACTAAGCTCAGGGGCGAGGAAGCGCTGGAAAGGCTCAAGGAGAGGCTGCTCAAGGGGACCACGACTATAGGGCTCAGGTGCGCTGATGGCGTGGTGCTGGCCACCGACAGGCGAGTCACAGCTGGCTACTACATCGCCCACAAGCGGGGCAAGAAGATATACACGATCGACGACCACGTGGCTGCAACGGTGGCCGGCGCCGTGGCGGATGCTCAGAAGCTCGTTGACACCCTGCGCGTCGAGGCCAAGCTCTACAGGTACGACGCCGACAGGCCGATCCCAGTCAGGGCCCTAGCCACGCTAGCGTCCAACGTGCTCTTCAGCGCCAGGCCGCTCATATACGTAGTGAGGGTGCTGCTCGGCGGAGTGGACAGCGAGGAGGGACCGGCTCTGTACAGTGTCGACTGGTTCGGGACCGTCACCAGGGAGCTCTACACGGCCACGGGGTCTGGGTACCCGGTGGCGATAGGAATCCTCGAGGAGGGCTACAGGAAGGACATGTCCACAGAGGAGGCCGTGCCCCTCGCGGTGAAAGCAGTGCGCTCGGCCATCATGAGGGACACGGGGAGCGGCGAAGGCATAGACGTAGCCGTGGTCACGTCTCGCGGCGTCAGGCTGCTCACCGACGACGAGGTCAGGAGGTACTTGAAGAGGGCTTGAGGAGCAGGTGCGAGGGATGTCGGCGGATAGGATAGTCGTCAGTATAAGAGAGACGATACTCAACAGCATACCCAGGGAGGCCGGCATAACCAAGATAGAGTTTGAGGGTCCCAAGATAGCCATATACTCGACTAACCCCCTCGTCCTGCTAGAGAGGGGGGACGAGCTGATAAGGAACATAGTCCGCACCCTCAAGAAGAGGGTGGTCGTGAGGGCTGACCCCGAGGTCAGGATGAGGGAGGACGAGGCCAGGAAGGCCATTGAGGAGATAGTGCCGCCAGAGGCCGAGATCACAGGGATGTACTTCGACCACAACACGGGCGAGGTCGAGATAGAGGCCAAGAAGCCCGGCTACGTCATAGGGAAGGAGGGGCAGACCCTCAGGCTCATCATCATGAAGACGCTGTGGAGACCCAGGGTTGTGCGCACCCCTCCCCTCAAGTCGGTCACTGTCGAGCAGGTCAGGAGGCTCTTTAGGAGTAAGAGCGAGGAGAGGATAAAGTTCCTCCGGGACGTCGGGACTCGAATACACAGGTCCATCTTCTTCAAGGAGGGCAGGGTCAGGATAGTAGCGCTGGGCGGCTTCCAGGAGGTGGGCAGGAGCGCCATCTTGGTGCAGACCCCTGAGAGCAACATACTGCTGGACGTGGGCATCAAGCCGTCGTACCCAATGGACGAGTACCCCTACCTCGACCTCTCAGACTTTGACGTAGACAGCCTGGACGCCGTAGTCATAACCCACGCCCACCTCGATCACTGCGGCTTCCTCCCGTTCCTCTTCAAGTATGGGTACAGAGGGCCCGTGTACGCGACTGAGCCGACGATGTACCTAATGAAACTCCTCTATGAGGACTACATAGAGGTCGGCATCAAGGAGGGCAAGATAGTGCCGTTCGACATGAAGTGCGTCGCTGAGGCCATATCCCATATAATAACGCTCAAGTACGGCGAGGTCACTGACATAACCCCTGACGTCAGGCTGACGCTCCACGACGCTGGCCACATCCTGGGCTCGGCGATGGCTCACCTCCACATTGGCAGGGGGCTCTTCAACATAGTGTACACAGGTGACTTCAAGTTCGAGAGGACGAGGCTGCTGAACAGCGCTGACTCTAGGTTCCCCAGAGTCGAGGCCCTGATAATGGAGTGCACCTACGGCAGCGCTAGCGACGTCATGCCACCTCGCTACGAGACAGAGAGGCAGTTCATCAAGCTGGTGGGCAAGACTCTCGAAAGGGGCGGCAAGGTGCTGATACCAGTTCTGGCGGTCGGCAGGGCTCAGGAGATAATGATGGTGCTGAGTGAGGCTATCAGGAGCAAGCAGCTCCCTGAGGCGGTGATATACGTGGAGGGTATGATCCAGGAGGCCACAGCCATACACACGACGTTCCCTGAGTACCTGTCCCAGAGCGTCAAGGAGAGGATATATAGGGGAGAGAACCCCTTCACCTCCGACGAGTTCGTGATAGTGGACAGCCCCAGCAAGCGCAGCGAGGCGCTGGAGATAGGGCCGTGCGTGATAATGGCCACCTCGGGCATGCTTGTGGGCGGCCCGGTCCTGGACTACCTCAGGATGCTAGCGCCTGGCGAGAAGAACAGCCTCATCTTCGTCAGCTACCAAATAGAGGGGACCCTGGGGAGCAGGATACTCCACGGTCTCAGGGAGGTCTTCTTGCACGAGCCCGGCTCAGGCAGGGTCCAGCTGGTCAAGATAAACATGGAGGTTCACAGCGTCCAGGGCTTCTCAGGACACAGCGATAGGAGGCAACTTATCAGTTACCTTCACAGGATAACCCCGAGGCCCGAGAAGGTGATCCTATGCCACGGCGAGAGGAGCAAGATAAGGGAGATGGCCAGCTACATACGTAGGAGGCTCGGGTACACGGTCATCGAGATGGGCAACACTGATGCCATCAGGGTCAGGTGAGGGGGGCCTCCGCCACGGCATTGAAGTACAAAGGCCAAAGGGAGGCTGATGCGCGACGCTGCGAGGCTGAGACGCGCCGCGCGCGTGAGGGGAGCAGGGTGGTGCCGCACAACTTTTATTAGGCTGCTGCTGAGAGTTAGTAGCGGGGCCCGTGGTCTAGCCCGGTCTAGGATACCCGCCTGACACGCGGGGGGTCCCCGGTTCAAATCCGGGCGGGCCCACTCTTTCTCTGTGGCATCCTGCGCAGAGCCGTCAACGTGCCCGACAAGCCTCCCTCCATCGCCCTGTGTCAGCGACCCGCAGAGCTTCTGCACTCCCTGCCTGAGAGTGGTCGCCCTGCTGAGACCAATTGACGACCCCCTTTCAGGTCGCGCCGCGTCGCTGCTCTGTCAAAACTGAGGGCACGGCAATTCCACGCCTCACCTAGGCAGTCCCTGGCGCAATGGGCTCCGGCCATGGGCGCTCTTAGTCTCAGAATGCTTTAATGAGGGCAGGCCCCATAGTACCGTGGGAGCCATGCAGGGGGGGATTGACTGGGGTAAGATGTGCTACGTCAAGGTTCACAGGTACGGCGGCGAGGTCTTAGTGGCCCTGTGCGACGAGGAGCTCTTGGGTAGGACTCTCAGTGACGGCAGGATAGAGTTTGAGGTGAGCGAGAGGTTCTATGGCGGTATTAGGGTGACTCTCAGGGAGGCGGCGAGGTACATTGCCGAGGGCACCATAATCAACGCCGTCGGGGAAAACGTTATAAGCATGCTGGTTCACCTCAACGAGGGTGTGCTGGAGGCTGTCGTGTGGATAGCGGGCGTGCCTCACGTGCAGATAGTAAGGTGAGGAGCGTTGCCCAGGAGGTTCTGCGCGCTCTGCGGCCGGGTCACCAACGACCTGTACAGGGGGCTGTGCGCTGAGTGCTACCTCTCGCAGCACCCCCTAGCCGTAGTCGCTAGAGAACCCTCCCTCACCCTGTGCAGAAGCTGCCTGGCCTACCTGCGCAGGGGCAGGTGGCATTACCCGCGCGCTGGGCGAGAGTTGGAGGGGGTGCTGGAGGGGGCGCTTAACGCCTTAAGAGACGCGCTGAGGCCGAGCAGCGAGGCCGTCCTCGTGAGCGTGGAGCCAGCGGCCTCGCTCTCGACCGCCTCGCAGTTGGTGAGCAGGGGGCGGGCTGAGGTCCCTGTGGTCGTGCGCGGGAGGATCAGCCCCTCATCGAGCGTGGTGCACGAGCAGGTGCTGCATCTGAGGGTCGAGGTCAAGTGGGCCCTCTGCCCGGCTTGCAGGAGAGTCAGGGGGAGGGTCGAGAGGGCGATCCTGCAGGTGAGGGTCTACGGCAGGCTCATGAGCGAGGGCGAGAAGAAGAGGGTCATGGAGGTCATCGCTAAGGAGGCTGAGAGGCTGTACGACAGAGACAGGGAGGCGGTGATCCTGGAGAGCGACCTCAGCGAGGGAGTAGACGTCTACCTGAGCTCCAAGCGCGTCGCTAGGGCGCTAGCCGCGGCCGTCCAGAGAAGGTTTGGGGGAAGGGTGTTAGAAACGCAGAAGGTCGTGGGCGTCGACGGCAGCGGCAGGGTCAGCACGAAGTCCACCGTCAGGGTCCTATTACCGCCCTTCAGGACGGGCGACGTAATCGTGAGGGAGGGCAGGGCGATGGTGGTGAGGGAGGTGCGTGGCAACCGGTACAGGGCGCTTCCGCTCGACAGCTGCTCCGTGGAGACGCTACCGCTCTCGGAGGCATTCTCGGGTAGGGTTAGGGTGGTCAGTCCGAGCGAGGTTGAGAGAGCCTCGGTGCTCTCCGTGAGCCGCGGCTACGTCCAGCTGATGAGCATGAGGAACTACAGGGTGTACGAGGTGCGAGCCGAGGTGGTGCCCAGCTGGGTGAGAGTCGGCGGGGAGGTAGGAGTCCTCAGGCTCGGCGAAAAGGTATATTTCGTGCCGCTTAATTAGTGTAGGAGGTGGTCGATTGCCCAGGAGGAAGAGGAGGGAGCCCGAGACTAAGGAGCTAGTGCTCCCGGGCGAGGGCCAGCTGCTCGGCGTCATAGAGCAGTTTCTCGGCCACGAGAGAGCTAAGGTCATCTGCTCAGATGGCGTCGAGAGGCTATGCAGGATTCCGGGGAAGATGAAGAAGAGGGTCTGGATGAGGATAGGCGACGTAGTGCTGGTGGCACCGTGGGACTTTCAGCCGACTAAGGGCGACATACTCCACCGGTACTCTACGGACGAGCTCAAGGAGCTAGCCAAGAGGGGGCTGCTGAAGGGACTCGAGGACCTCCTGCCGCCAGAGATCCTCTCACCTAGGGAGGAGGTGGAGTAGCTCACCTGCCGCGGTCCCTCAGCAGGCTGCTGAGGGTCAGGTCCTCAGACATGCCCTCGAGCACGCACTGCTCGCTCACTGAGAGCCTTATCCTCTTCGTCCTCCCGTATCTCCCCATACTGACCACCTGAGCGTTGACGAGACCCAGCATGTCGAGCTCGTTAATTATCTCGCTGACCCTCCTCTGAGTCACCGGGTCCACGCTGATCTTCCTCGCCAGCTCCTTGTACTTGTTGTAAAGCTCGCCCGTCGTGATGTTGCGGTAGCCCTCCTTCTGCATGAAGTAGACTGCCAGCAACACGAGTTTAACGTGGAGGGGCATCGACCTTATCACATCGATCGCCAGGTTCCTCTCTATCTCCCTCTGCGCCCTCCTGACGTCGTCCTCGGTGACCTTGGAGCGGCCGTCCCTCTCCGCTATCTCGGCTGCCTTGAGGAGCAGGTCGAGGGCCAGCCTGCAGTCCCCGTTCTGCTTAGCCGCTATGGCTGCGCAGAGCGGGATCACGCCCTCCTCCAGGACGCCGGGGTAGAAGGCTTCCCTAGCCCTCATCCTCAGTATGTCCTCAAGCTCAGAGCTGGTGTAGGGGGGGAACACTAGCTCCTCCTCCCCCAGGCTGCTCTTAACCCTGGGGTCGAGGTACTCGGTGAACCTCAGGTCGTTCGTGATCCCCACGACCGAGAGCTTAGAGGAGGACAGATCGGCGTTCAGCCTGGTTAGGTAGTATAGCACGCCGTCGCCGCTGCTCTTGACGAGGTAGTCGACTTCATCGAGCACCACTATCATGACCCTCCTCGACCTCTCCAGCGCCTCGACGAACCTCCTCAGGACCTCAGCCGTAGAGAGGCCTGTGAAGGGGACAGGCTTGCCGAGGGCCCTCACGAGCTCAGCCAGCACCCTGTAGTTGGTGTTATTCTGGCGGCAGTTAACGTAAGCGTAGGCCACCCTCTCGCTGGCCTTGCGCTCAAGCCTCCTCAGCACGTACTTGGTGACCGCCGTTTTGCCCGTTCCCGTCAGACCGTAAATGAACACGTTAGAGGGCCTGAAGCCAGCGAGTGCTGGTGCTAGGATGCTGCCCAGCTTTAGTATCTGCTTGTCCCTGTGGGGCAGCTCGTCGGGGACGTAGTCAGGCAGCAGTATCTCCCTGTTCTTGAAGATCCTCGACCTTAGTGCCCTCTCGAAGATCTCATCGAGAGATGATGCCATTCGCTTCCACCAGTTCCAGAGGAACCAAGCGGTATATTTCACAATCGCGTGAGATACACCCTATGCTGAATGACCATACCTCAGAGTAGCTTCTCCCTCTCCCTAAGCAGCTCTCTCAGCTTGCTGAAGCTCAGGTTAAATAGCCTGGGCCCGAACACCATGGATATGGCGCCCGTGAGTATGGCTTCGAAGATGACTATCACGATGCGCGTCAGCCCCGTGACGGCCGCTGCCACCTCCTTGTCTATGCCTAGTAGCACGAACGTCGACACCATTGCCGCGTCGAGGACGCCAGCGTTCGCCGGGATGCCGAAGGGGATGTTGTCAATGACTCCGTACATGGGAAAGGCCATCGCCAGTAGCCAGAAGCTCACCGGGTACCCCACAGACCTGAAGAAGACGTAGGGTATCATTATACCACATATCCACTGAGTTATGAGGCTCACGAAGCTCAGGGCGACGTTGAGCCTCCTCCCCTTAATCATGTCCATGGAGCTCTTGAAGGAGGCTAGGGACTCCTCGATGTACTTGCGGTACCTCTCCAGGTACCTTCTCCTGAGGAGCCTCACGACCCTGTCGAAGAAGCTGACGAGCACTCTCTCGAATAGGTCGATCCTGAATATCACGAGGACACAGAGGGCCGCGAGGGAGAGTGCTAGGAGAGCGAAGAACGCCGCCTGCAGCAGCACGTCGGTCACCACCCTGTACCCGTTAAGCACGAGGTACGCCGCCCCCAGGAAGATGAAGAGCGCGAAGGCTATGGCGCTCAGTAGCCTGTGGACGACCACGGTGGCGGCTGCTTTGCTCATGTCTATCCCGTACTTCCTCTTGAGGAAGGCCAGCCTTACTACCTCGCCGGTTATGAAGGCCGCTGGTATGAGCATGTCCCCAAACCAGCTTATCATCATGACCAAGACGGCCTCCCTAAACCTGACCTTGTCTGAGATTATCCTCACGAGGAAGAACCAAGCGGTCGCGTAGAATACCATGAACCCCACGTCTAGAGCTAAGGCTAGGGCGAAGTACTCCTTCCTAGAGGAGAGTAGAATGTCCACCGTCCTCCTGACGTCTATCCTGACGACTAGGGTGACGAAGAGGGCGAAGAAGGCAAGGCCCAGCGCTGGCAGGATGGCCAGCTTAACCACGCTTGAAGGCAGTCTCCCTCGCTCCATGGGCCCACCGGGCGCTGGACAAGCACTGATGACGCTCCCCCACTCAGCTACTAAGACTACTCTTCTGGTAGATATACCTTAGCGTAAGTGATGGCGGCCATCACGAGAACTCTGGCCTCAGGGCTGGGCGGGCCGCTCTCCATTAGCCTCCTGGCGATCGATAGGGCGCTCTTAGCTAGCGCCACCCTCTTAGCAGCGATTCTCCCCCTCAGCTCCAGGTAGTCGCCGGGAGACAGCGAGCCCTCAGCGTACCTCTCGTCAGCTCTGACCTCAGACCAGTCTATTGCTCGCAGCTCCTCAACTAGGCAGCGCAGCGACGAGACGGGGTCGCTCTGACGGCTGGGGGCCGCTTCCTCGCCGGAGCTGAGAGCGACGTACACCTTGCTAGCCTTTACCTCTCTCAGGCCCACAGCCGTAGCTAGGGTGACGCGTAGCGCCTTGCCGCCTCTCCGCGCCACAATCCGCCTTATGACGCCTAGGGGCTCGCCCTCGCGGCTGAAGGCCTCCGACCCTATCAGGCTCCTCAGCGCCTCAAACCTGACCTCTGAGAGCTTGACGAGCTCGAACCTGCCCCGCGCTGAGGGCATCTTGGGCGCGCTGCGCGGCAACCGCGACGCCTCCCACCTATACGCCCCTTGGGTGTGAATTTTGGTTGCGATTAACGGCGCCTGTGTCCCCGAAGTATTCTCCCGAACATCATGCGGGGCTTAGCTTGCTTGGACCGCGTCCCTTAGAGTATAAATATCTCCCCTCAAGCCTTAAAATAGAGGGACATTCACATACCATGAGTGCCCCAGCGAGGTGCAGCAAGGAGTGAACGGCCTAGATCTGCTGGCGTGGATCATATTCCTAATGCTCTTTGCCTATGTCAGCAAGGAGCTCGAGATATACCGAATAATAAAGGAGATAGAGAGCTACATATCTCTTTATAGGTACATAAGGGACAAGGCCGTTAGCACGGTGATCTCCTCCTTCAGGGAGGTAGCAGCGAAGGTAGGCAGCAAGATAGACTTGAGGGGGCTGGAGCAGCGCGTCTCCAACTTGATAGAAGCCGTCCTCATACCGCCTGAGGCCAAGGACCCCTTTGGCATAATCCCGAAGCTCAAGCACGTGGTCCTTACTCAGGATAGGACCCTGACCATGGAGGTAAGGAGGCTACTGCCCGAGGCTAAGGCGGCGGACGTGGAGAACCTAAAGAACTTGTTAATGGCCGCCCACGAGCTCAACTACATATACAAGGCAGTCGAGCACATCTACAGGCAGGGGAGGAGGTTCAAGAGCCTCTGGCTCTTGATACAGCTCCAGGCTCAGCTCCCCTTCCTCTCTGAGTACGTTAAGGCGCTGGAGAGCTCGCTTGAGTCCTTCAGCAACGGCTACCCTATAGGGGACAGCGCTGGCCCGATGGTAGCGGCGCTTTTCATCAAGAAGCACGCCTCTGCTGACCTCCAACTCGAAGAGATAGCTGAGAACACTATCGTGGCTGAGGTGCCCTTCAACGGCAGGAAGGTGCTCGTCGTGAAGGCCAAGGGGCCCAGTGGCGTCACCGGGAGGTTGGACGATGCGCTGGAGAGGCTCATAGTGAGGCGCGGAGTCAAGCCAGCAGCCATAATCACCGTCGATGCTGCCATAAAGTTCGAGGGCGAGAAGTCTGGAATGATTGTTGACGGCGTCGGCGTCGCCATAGGCGGGCTGGGGATAGAGAAGTTCAACATAGAGGATATATCGACGAAGCACGGCATAACGCTCTACGCCGTGCTAGTGAAGATGTCGATCCCAGAGGCGCTTTCTGTCATGAGCAAGGAGGTCGCCGAGTCCATGGAGGCGGCGCTAAGCAGAGTCGAGGGCATAATCAACGAGCGGACGAAGGAGGGCGACACTGTAATACTGGTAGGCGTGGGCAACACGGTGGGTGTCGTGCCTTGAGTGAGGAGCGCATGAGGGAGCTGAGGAGGAGGTGGGTCCTCCTATACTCAGCCCTCATGTTCTCGATAGTGGCAGCAGCTGTCTTCTTCCTGCTGGCCTACGCGATAGACCAGGACCCCTCATACTCGTACGCCATAATGTTACTGCTCCTCGCTGGGATGTACGTGGGGATGAACCTAGCCCGGCTGGCCAGGCTGAGGATACCCAGGTACAGGACAGTGAAAGTCGTGAGGTGCGAGAAGTGTGGCTACACCAAGGTCGAGGCTCCGAGGAAGGGCGACTACGTGTTTAAGGAAGAGGAGGCGTGCCCGCGGTGCGGCGGCAACATGGTGATCTACAGGATATACAGGGAGAAGATAGGCTGAGTCACAGCCACAGCTCTACTTGAGTTCTCGTGAGCCTGCCGTGCCTGAGCTCGTAGATCGTGGCCACGACGGTGCGGCCCGCGACCTCCACCTCCATGAACGACGGCACTAGGCTCCCGCCTCCGCCACTCCACACCCCAGTGGCCGAGCCTGGGTTGAGCAGGGCCACGGGTCTGCCCCCAACCGAGAGCTTCACCGCTAGGGGGTCGTGGGTGTGGCCAGAGACCAGAACGTCGACTCCGAGGAGCCGCGCCAGCTTGGCGAGGGCGGCCACGTTACCCCGCGGGTGAACCTGGTGCCCGTGGATCAGGCCTACCCTAACCTCTCCGACCTTGACCACTAATCGATCGGGCAGCGGTAGGTAGTCCATGTTGCCCCTCACCACCCTAAGCTCCCCCAAGCCCTCCAGCCACTCAAGAACCTCGCTAGAGACCAGGTCCCCAGTGCACAGGACGAGGGAGTAGTCGCGTCTCAAAACGTGCCGCTCTATCTGCGGCGGGATTCTGTCCGCTCTGGAGGGGATGTGTGTGTCGCCGATGACTAGCACGACCTCCACAGGAGCTCACCAGGCGACCCCAATTAGGCGGGCCCGCCGGGATTCGAACCCGGGACATCTGCGCACCCGGAGGTACCGGGCCTCTGCAGCTCCGGAGGCTGCCGCTCTATCCGGCTGAGCTACGGGCCCAGCTCAAGCTATAGTATAGGCTGCGCTGGTTTAAGCGTTACCCCAGCCTTAGGATCGACTTAGCGTTCCTCGTGGTCACTTTGGCGACCTCCTCTAACTCAACACCCTTGAGCCTGGATATGCAGGCAGCGGCCCTCGCCACGTTAGCTGGCTCGTTCCTCTCGCCCCTCGTGGGGCCCAGCGCCGGGGCGTCTGACTCCAGCAGCAGGCTCTCTAGCTCTAGGGCTCTCACCAGCTCCTGCTTGCGCCTCGAGGTCAACACAGAAGGCGGCACTGAGAAGAGGAAACCAGCCCTCTCGCCAGCTAGCGCGTCCCTCAGGCTGCCGTCGAACGCGTGCATGATGACGCGCGAGCACCCAGCGCTCACCAGGGCTCTGATGGCCCACCTCCCCGCCCTCCTAGAGTGCACGACGAGCGGCAGGTCGCACCCGTCCGCTAGGCGTGCCCACCTGAGCAGGTTCTGCACTTGAAGCGACCTAAGGACCGGGCTGGTCACTCTTAGGAAATCCAGGCCGACCTCGCCGACGGCCACTATCCTGTCAGCGTGCTCCTCGATAAAGCTGGCTACTCTGCTGGCCTCGGCTGGGTCAAACACCGTGGGATCAAGGCCGACGGACACGTAGACGTAGCCCCTGTACTCCTCGGCGAGCTGGAGGGCTCGCCCTATCTCGCCGTACCTGAGGGTCGAGGTAATAATCGCGACGACGCCGCTCTCCCTGGCCCTGGCTAGCACCGCCGCCCTGTCAGCGTCGAAGTCGCTTGAGTGCACGTGGCAGTGCACATCGATCAGCTCCAAGGCACCACCTCATGCCATCCTAGCCACGTATATGTTGTGCTTAACCCTGAGCACCCTGACCTTGACCCACTGCCCTACCAGGGGCTCGTGATCCCTTACGCCCACGACCGTTACCACCCTCCCCCTGGCCACGGCTAGGGCCTGCCCCCTTAGCCAGCCAGGCCCGACCACCTTAGCCCTGACCACCTCGCCCCTCCTCATGGCGAGGGGCAGCTCCTTAGCCCTCCTTATGCCGAAGTCCTCGGGCCTCAGCACGAGCTTAACGCCATAGGCCCTCTCCCACTCCCTGAGCTTGGCGTAGAAGGCACCCCAGCTCATGGGCTTCACGCCCCTGGGCTTGCGGCCGTGCTTGTGGGCCTCGTACTTCTGTATACCGAGAGGCGGGCACCTCTTCCCCGCACCTATTCTAGTCGCGAACTCTATTATGCGTGGGATCTCGCGGTCATTGAGGCCGGGCACCCAGACCGGGGTGATTATCAAGTCGAGGCTAGTGCACCTGGCTATGTACTCTGCTAGCTCAGCCACGCGAGTCACGTCGAACCAGCTAACGCCTGCGAGCTCCTTAGCGAGGTTGGGGTCTAGGCTGTCTATCGACAGGTTGATCCTCGTTAGGCCAGCCGCCTCCAGCTCGTCGACCACCCTCTCCGTGAGGAGGGGGCCGTGGGTCTCAAGTGAGATGACGGACACCCCCTCCACCTCAGAGAGAGCTTGCACTAAGTCCACCAGCTCGGGATACGTGAGCGGATCCCCCACGGTGTCGATGTGAGCCTGGATGTCCCTCGAGCCCTTGAACTTGGCTACCTCAGCGAACCACTCGACGATGTGGTCGAGCTCGACCACATACTCGACTTGGCGCCTGCGGCTGCAGGGCCCCGCGTCCACGGAGCAGAACACGCAACACAGGGGGCACGTCGTGACCGGCCTGACCTGGATCAGGTTAGTGCCCCTGTCTATCAGGCCAAACGCTATGTGCCCGATGAGGGGCCACTCGTCAGGAACCCTTACAAGCTCGCGCTTGAGCTCACTCGAAGAGCTCCTCAACCTCCTCATACTCCTCGCTCTCGGTCACGTCACCGTACCTCTCAACCTTCACCGGCGGCCTGAGCACTAAGCGCGCTGCCCCATCTCCAGCTGCTACCTTAGCTAGCCCCCTAGAGCGTTGCGTCTCTCCAACGGCTAGCCGCTGCCCCCCCTCTCTCCGCGGCAGCACTCTCCTGAAGTATGCTAGCGATCGCCGAGCCTCAGGCGCCGTTCCTGGGGTGGCCTCGACTATCATCGACCTAAGGCGGCGCAGTCTCACGTACTTGACGGCTACGACTGCTAGCGCGGCCGAGAGAAGCACTACCGCCAGCAGCAGCGGCACCTCATGCCTCGTCACGACATAGCCCCCTGGGAGGACTAGGGCCGAGCACCTCAGCACGACCTCGCCTAGGTCCCTGGTGATGGTGATGGTCTCGCTGACTACCTCCCTGCCCTGGACCCTCACCACGACCACGTAGTCCTTGGGCTCAGCGGGCACCCTCTCAAACACGTAGACTGAGTGCTGCAGCACCACCGTGGGCCTGAAGGCCAGGGGCGAGAGAGACGGGGGCCTAGCAGCTACTGGCACTAGCAGCACCTCCGCCCCCGGCACGGACTGCCCCAGCACGTCAAGCACTCTAACTCGTATCGTCTTGAGCTTTACCACGACCTCCTCAGCGACGTCCCCCTCGAGTTCCCAGCGGAGGCGCGCCTCGCTCTTCACCGGCGTTCCATTCCACAACAGCTCCTCAATGTAGTAGGTGCCGCCGGGAAGGGCTCTCAGGACGAGCTCTCCCCCCTCGCCTGTCCTTAGGTATCTCCTCGTCCCGTTAGCGCACACCAGCATGAGCTCAAGGCCCTCCACCCCCTCGCCGTCCATGTCCTTGAACACCAACTTGAGGTCCCATATGCTGCACCTGACCTCGATGGGGCGAGAGCTGACGACGCGCTCGCGCACCTCAGCAACGGTCACGTTCTGCCAGACTACGACGACGTGTAGCCACCCCGCAGGGATAGTGCGCAGCCACACTGTGTCGTTAGCGCCCCCCACCACGTACTCCCTAACCTCGTGGTCGAGCGACACCCTGACGCGCAGGCCCTCGGGGAGACCCCCCTCCCCGCCCTCCCTCTTAAAG
>Ga0180302_10000982_pt1 | contig 13335 bp, 14 predicted proteins | sample GuaBasSediGuay17_FD_121794 | JGI IMG/M metagenome (GOLD analysis project Ga0180302, IMG submission 121794) | Subseafloor sediment microbial communities from Guaymas Basin, Gulf of California, Mexico - Guay17, Core 4571-4, 12-15 cm | ecosystem: Environmental > Aquatic > Marine > Hydrothermal... | reverse complement strand
TTCACGTTGCTCGCCATAGGCTTCTTATCGGATAGCTTGGTAACCCTCTACGTAAGGCATTTTCTAGCCGATATCGTTAAGTTCAGGTTTCTGCTAGTTGTTGGAAATTGGATATTGTTTATAACTGAGATCTTAGCATATGGCTTGCTAGCTTACCTGTACTTTAAGCAGACGTATCTGATGGCAGCTGCTTTCATACCATATGTTTTGAGAGAGCATAACCCGTTAGCTGAGGTTATAGTGATAGTGCTGTTGATGTACGTGGTGATACAGTCTATTAAGAGCTATAGCTTTAATAAAAGCTACGAGGCGCTGCTAGTATCAGCTGGTTTCTCCCTAATACTGGCTAGCCACGTGCTCTTCCTATTAGCTATTCAATGGGGGTTAAGCTACATCTTAGCACACTTCACTCAATTAGTTGGCTTTCTGTGCTTGCTAACGATGTTGGCTAAGGTGATTAAGAGGAGATGACGGTTAAGCCAGCTAAGTACAGGTCGCAGCTGAGGATTTTCTATGACATGCTTAACGTAATAGTAGGAGAAGGGGGCAAAGCTAGGCCTACGAGAATTCTCTACGGAGCTAACTTGTCTTATGATAGGCTTCAAAGATATCTTAACGAGCTTAAGAAGAGGGGTTTAATAGAGGAGTTTAAGGAGGGTGACATCACTTTCTACGTGATAACTGAGAAGGGATGTGAGTTTGTTAGGGAGTTTAAGAGAATTGAGGCTTTCGCGAAGGCTTTTGGCCTCTCAATATAGTTTAGAGGGTTGCCTCGATATCTGATGGCGGGGCTTCTTGACGCTTAACTGAGATAACGGCTTCAGGCTTTTGAACTTTAGCTGATTTTATAGCCTTAGCTAATACCTTGCCGAAACCAGATAACTTGACACGCTTGGTCTTTGTTGAAAAATCTAGTTGTATCAAGCCGTCTTTTAACAACTTTCTAATAAGCCTACTATACTTGTTTTTTACAGCTGGACTTGAGGAATCCTCGCCGCACCACTCTATGATGCTTTTAATTGACTCAGCTTTCCCACCTCTGCTTTCAAGAGCTAGCAATATGCGTTCCTCGTCCTCGCTCGGCTGGTCAAGCCTCTGCCCAGGAAGGTATATTAGCTGTGGCTGAAGCCCCCTAACGTTTCTCACCTTGTTAAACCACTCGTTAAACTCGGGCGTGTTTGGCGTTGGTATGTGCCACCCTCTCTCATTTGGGGGAACTATGTAAACTCCCACGTCGTAGAACATGAGAGCACATGTAACAGCCGCGCCAATGCCTTCTTTTGAAGTTGAAGTAGCGTCTATTAACACCTTCCTGCCCTTGCCTGACTCCTCCTTTAATATCTTGTAGAGCGTGGCAAAGACATCTTCATAGCTCTGTGGATTGAGAGGTACTAAAGTAGGCTTAGAACCTGCAAATGACAAGGCGTTTTCCAAGGCTTTAGCGTTTAGCCTTGAAGCATATCCGTAGACATCCTTCTTCTTATCGTATAAAAGGTATATTGCCTCTATGGGGTAGTTTGCCCTGAAGAAGTTAACTCCATCGATAATCCTCTGGAAGTCATACCCTACGAAGCAGATTAACGTCACCATACCCGCGCCATCACCAGTCGCTTTAACAGCTGATAATCTCTCTAACTCTAGCATAGTTAAAAGCCTTTTGCGACAGTATCAAATATAACGTTACCAATATCCATTTAAAGATACTTGACACATGTCATGTAATACCATACGCAAATGCAGATTATGTACGCTTTTAGCGTTACGATATCAGCTCGCCACGTTGATATTGCCTTTGAGCTTAACTTCAGCGGGTTTAAAGCTATTTGATGGCTATAAGCCTTTGAGGCAAGCTTATGATAGGCGACGTCCATGGAGATTTTCAGCGAATCGTCGATGAGCTTAACGCTCTCTACGAAGCTGGCGACGAGCCCTATAAGTTGAAGGCTTTAAGGCCTGTCTTAAAGCTTGAAAAGGAAGTTATTTTCGGCGAGCCTATAAGCACATGCGGCTTTCATGTCTTTAAGCCAATTCCCCATGAAAAGCTGGCCTTAGCTGTAGACGCCTCTCTAAAAGTTCTCTTTGACTGCGGCGCGTTCAAGGTTATGTTAGCGAAGGTCTCTAGATCGGCTTGGCGCGGCAAAAGGCGCTTAAGCTTCTACGAGCCTATTAAGCGAGCTAAGGTAGTATGGTCTAGAGTTGAAGCCGTTGAGTTTTTAATTGATGTGGAGCTCGATGCTGTCTTAAACTCGTTGGATCTCTTAAATGAAGGTAGCTTATGTCTCCTTGATAGACCTCTAATGCTCTTCCCAAGATACTCTGAAAGGATTAAGCTTAAGCTGAAGAACTTCGCCAAGTCCTTGGAAAGATCTGGCGTAGCGCTCGTAGGGATTAGCAAGTCATCTCAGCTCAAGCTGAATACGGGAGAGCCCTTGGTTGGGTATTTAAGCTACTTAAGCCGTCAACTCGGGCTTTCAGCTCCTTGGAGCTATATGCCGATATTCAACTGGGGCTTTGAAAAATGGTATTTAGGGACTCCTACGATTACGAAGTTTTCAGATTCCTCAAGCTACGCTTTTAGAGTTGATGTGCTAGCTGAAGATGAGCTTCAAGTGTTAAGCTATTTAGCATATTTACAGGATGACGCTACACCAGGCTACCCATATCCAGTTAAGTTGGCTCACGACGAGGCTAAGGTATGTGACCAGGAGATCATCCACGATAGGAGAGCCTTGCTAGAAGTCTTAGCTGAAGCTGGGGTCTTAGATCGCTTTTTGTCGAGTGTTAGGTCATCTAGCTTTAAGGAGGAGTTTTTATGGAGGAGAGCATCCCGATAGGTGTTGTTATCGCAGCTGAAGGCGTTACTGTGAAGTTTAGGGTTAATGAAGGTGTTTATGCTGAAAGGGGTCAGCTCTTAAAGGTTGTTGATGGTGAGAAGACGTTTATAGTTAGAGTCTATGATCCTGAGCCCGTCTCGCTCCTCGCCCCAGCCGAGGTAGCCAGGCTTTCTCTCAAGAAAAGCTGCGGCGAACAAGTTGAGCTAATGGATAAGCAGCTTAGAGTTTACAATGCTGCTAAAGCCGTTATAGTAGCTGAAGTTAACGGTAGAGGAGAGGTGCACGGTCCCTCCACCGTCCCATCGATGTTCAGCGAAGTCTACACGTTGTCTAAAGGAGATCTTAAACTACTTTGCCTAGATGGAGGGGATTTGGAAGTAGGCTTTGTACGAAGCGGGCACGTGGTCACAAGCCAGAAAGTATCTCTTAGCGGTAGAGACGTGTTCCCGCACCACATGCTCGTATGCTCAGCAACAGGTGGTGGTAAGACCAACTTCTGCAAGGTATTGGCAGCGAGCGTGTTAAAGTGCTGCGATAATGCATACTCCTTGATCATAATAGACACCGAAGGAGAGTATTTTGACGGCGGATCTCAAGGAGCCTATGGCTTAGCTCACCTACCTCAAGCTGAGGAAAAGCTGTTTTACGTATCGCAGAGAGTTAAGGAGCTAAGGGATTTCTACTATACGTTTTCGTGGAATGGGAGGTTTGTTAAGCGTAGGGTTAAAGCTTGTCCATTAGAAGTTTGGCTTGGTCTCCTTAAGCCAGAGGATTTTAGGCAAACAGGCTTCTTCACTCCGCCACAAGAAGCCTTGCTTTGGATTGCTTATAGGGAGTTCGGCAGAAGCTGGCTCTCCATGCTGATGGACTGGGACATAGATGAGGTATATAGAGAGCTTGGCGGGAAAGCGCAGAAGTCTACGATAGCTGTCGTTAAGAGGAAGCTTAAGATGTTTGTCGGCGATGAAACTGTTTTTAAAAGATCTGACTGTAAGGTGGATTTAATAGCTGAGGTGCTGAACGCCGTCAAGGACGGTAAAGTCGTGTTAATCGATATGCCTATGGCTACCGAAGCTCAAGAAGCTTTGTTAACGGTCTTGATCGCCAGGAGAGTCTTCGAAGCTTATGAGAGGGCTAAGAAGTTCTCGCCTGAATGGTGGTCTAAGCTGCCCACGGTGTTGATAGTTGTTGAAGAAGCTCATCGCTACCTTTCAAAGCGCATGTTAAGCGAGGGGGAAAGCAATGTCTTCGCGGAGATTAGCAAGAGGGGTAGGAAGTATAGAGTTGGCTTATGCTGTATAACGCAAATGCCTAGTGAACTTAACGAGATGGTGTTGAGACAGCAGCTAACTAAAGTGGTTTTGCCGCTGCCCACCAAGGCAGATTATACAGCAATAGTATCTCATAGCCCGTATCTTGATGATGCCGAAAACGAGATAAAGACATTAGATAGAGGAGAAGCTTTGCTAGTATCTCCTCCATCTGGTCTTAAGTTTGCCGTACCAGTTAAGATACATAAGTTTGAGGAGCTTGTTGAAGAGGAGCTTGCTCTTGAAGAATCTATGAAAGCTTTTCAAGTAGGTTAAGGAAGTATGCGCTTAACGCTTTTTATTAAATTGAAGTCTTCGCCATTTGAGTATATGAGCTTAATACAAAACCTCTTCATTTAAGCTGCTATAACTAAGTCATCCCACAACTTCCACAGGCAAATTTAGCTCTAACCTTAACTTCTTAGCTTTTTCACTACATCATGCACACCTTGAGAACGCTTATTAAATGGCCTTAACCTCACCTTAATTAAAGGTGGTTTAATTGAAGATTTTGATTACAGGCGCTGCCGGATTTGTCGGCATGGAGCTTGTTAAAAGCTTGCTAGCTGATGGGCACGAAGTTGTAGCTTTAGATAAGGTTGAAGGGGGCTTAAAGAGCATTCAAGACCCTAAGCTTAAGGTTCTCATAGGCAGTGTTGAAGACTACGATCTTGTTAAAAAAGCTGCTGAAGGCGTTGACGTGGTTATTCACTCTGCTTGGTCTTTTGCGGAGAAAGCAGCTGAGACGTTTAAGGTTGATGTTGTAGGTTACATAAACGTCTTAGAAGCATGTGTTGAGCAAAAGGTGAAGCACTTCTTGTTCCCAGATAGCACAGTAGCATATGGCAAGCCAGTTAAGATACCGATACCAGAAGATCACCCGTTAATACCGGAAGAGTCTAGAGCACCGGTTTATGCCTTGACGAGAGTCGTCACCTTCAAGCTCAACGAGATATACTACAAGGAGAAGAAGCTTCCATACACGATTTTTAGGTTTTGGTGGGGCTATAGCGATGAAAGGATACCTGGAGGCACGTTGCGTAAACTCATAGACTCAGCGCTTAAAGGAGAAGTGCTAGAAGCTCCGAGCGAAGCTGGCGGAAGCGTGTTGTATACTGGAGATTTAGTTAAGGCGTTTAAGATGGCTATGCTGAATGAAAAAGCGTATGGACAAGTCTTCAACTTGGCTAGCTTCTACATAACTTGGAAGGAGCTCTTAGAGATGGTTGTAAAGCTCTCTAACTCCAAGTCTACAATAAAGCTTGTGCCCGAACAAGAGTGGAAAGGACCTGCTTTCATGACTGGAAGATGGCTATTAGATACCTCTAAGGTCAGCAACATGTTAGGATTTAAGGTAGACGAGGCTGAAGCTAAAAAGAAGTTTGAGCAATCGCTATTAAATACTATAAAGGCTAGGAAGGAAGCTCTTGGCCTCTAAAATCTTCAAGAAGCTCTTTAAGGGTAAAGATAGGAAGATTGTTGAAGTTAAGAAGGTTAAATGCCGCAGCTATAGCTGGGAAGGCGTTGACGTGGAGATCATAATATACGACGACGGGGTTACGCAAGTCAAGTGTCCAATCGACTGCGGTAGGTGCGGCTATAGGAATATGAGAGCAAGGAGGCGAAGCTAAACGCTAAAGGTTAAGGAACTTGAACATGTAGATGACTGGATGGCTGTGCTCACGTGGATTGTACAAGAGCATTCGAAGGCGTTGTTAGGGCTAGCGTCTAAGGTAGCTAAGTGCTTCATCTCATACGTGAAAGTAGTGGATAACGAGGTTTTGGTGTCAAAAGACCATGCCCATACGCCAAGCGAGCAGGAGCTCCTCTACCGAGTACACGCAGGCTATGGACTTGAACTTGCTGATAGGCTTGAGAAGGTTATTGAGCAGGAGCTTACGCTTGAAGAACTTAAGGAAATTAAAGATGAGCTTCTCAAAGTTAAAGATATTGTTGAGAAAGAGCGAGGTCCTTTAGGATATGTGAGCTTCTGCGTTAGACCACTTATAAACGCGTTCAGCTCAGCCCTCGTAGCAATAAACACTAAAAACTACACGTATAACCTCTCGACACCATATGAAGAAGCTGTTGAAGAGTTTAAAAAGAGGTTATGTGAAGTCCCGTGGAATGAGCTGCCAAAAGCTACGCCAATAAAGCCCTTAAGCTTAAGTATCAGTAGAGCCGTGGGAAGAGGCAAGTTTTGGATACCTTACTTGAAGGGCTTCTCAACAGATTTTGAGAGAATATGCCTAATGGCAAACTACGCTATTGAGAAGATAGACGACGCATATTTAAGGTATCTTGATGCGCTAAAAGACTATAAAAGCTCAGCATCAGGCTTCCTTAAGAGAGCTTCGCCTGAAGTCACTCAAAAGCTCTTATCTTCGATGGAAGACTTCTACGCCATGTTAGCTGGCTTAACCTTCCCACCTAGCTTTTACGACAAGCAGTTTAAGGTACCGATCTTGGTTAAGGAAGCGTTAGGCGAAGTTGATAAAGCCATTGAGAAAGCATCGAAGACTGGGCGTTTAAGCGGCAAAGATGTTAAAAACTTAATTGACCACTACATAGGCTTTAGACACGAAGGCTCTATCTTAAGGTGGATGAACGCAAACTAATCCCTTTTACACAAACTTGATAGCGTAACGCTAATTCTATTAGCTAAGGCTACGATATAGTAGGGGCTAGTTGCGATGGTTGGAGATAAGGTGTCTGAGCCAATAGCTTCCATGCTTGAAGGAGGGAAGGTGCTTAAGCGTAAACAGTATGAAGTTTTCCCAGCTCTCTTAGAGGGTGAAGTGAAGCGTGGTCATATCAGTAAAGCTGATGCTTAGGTCTTTGGTAGGCTTTAAAGTTGGATCACTTGTTGAAGTAATAGCTGGTGTCAATAGTCATTATCCAGCGTTGTTAGGGCCGGATGAGCCGGAGCTGCTATTAACCAAGGAGGTAGCTGAGAAGCTTGGACTTTACCCTCCTCAGCCTAATTGGGAGAGCGTTGAGAGGTTATCTGTTGGAGGGCCAGCATATGGATGGTTTGTTAGGAAAGCTGTAAGAGCTAAAGTTGTTGAAGTGGATCGCGAAGGGCCAGAAGTTGAAGTTCACGCTTATATTGTGTCTAGTTTCCCCAAGGTTTTGATAAGCGATGCTGCGATTAAGCCACTTGGCATATGGGCTGTAGATGAAGGTAGAGGATTGTGGTGTTTTGGCGATGAGCTGAGAGATGTCCTCGATGGAAGGCGTGAGCCGAGAAAAAGCTATGTGACGTAGTGTTTTCTTAAAATCATCCTGGTGTTGGTTGAGACAACTCCCTTAATTGACCTTATATTTTCAAGACACTCATTAAGCTCCTTTACGGAATCTGCGCTTATCTTAGCCTCTATGTCGAAGTCGCCGCTTATCTCATAAGCTTGCTCAACGCCCCTAATGTTCAACACCCTTCTAGCTATAGCTGTCGTATAGACGTTTGACTCGCATTTGATGGCTACGAGCGCCTCAACTCTCCTAGGTACTTCAACAGGGTATTTTACTCCAACAACCTTTTCAACTAGGTAGATCAAATCGTCGTCGTTAAACCTCCTAATTTCAGGCTTCTCCTTGATAGCTTGGACAACCTTCATTAACTGCTCCTCATTCAACGTTATGCCAAGCTTTCTCAGCCTATCTTCTACGGCCGCTTTGCCAGTATACTTGCTTATGACGATGTCCCTTTGTCTACCGACAAGCTCTGGCGGAAAAGCCTCATATGTCTTAGGGTCAAATAGCACAGCAGCTGTATGCACGCCTGCCTTATGTGAGAAGGCGTTTTCACCTACAATTGGGTGATTTGGAGCCACTACAATGCCGCTATACTTCTCAACTAGTCTTGAAAGCTCAGGCAACTTGCTTAACTCAACAGTATCTATGTTATAGAGGATTTTCAAAGCAGGTGCAAAGACTTCTAACGGTGTTATCCCAGATCTTTCACCTAAGCCGTTTACCGTCACGTGTACTGCAGTCGCTCCACCCTCAACAGCAGCTAACGCGTTGGCAACAGCTAAGCCTAAGTCATTGTGGCAATGGGCATCAAGCTCAGCTCCTTTAAGAGCTTCTCTATACCTTGAGAAGAAAACCCTTATCTTGTCTGGCGTCATGATCCCAACGGTGTCAGGTAAGCTTATCCTATCGGCTCCAGCATCTATAGCAGCTTGGCATAGCTTAACGGCAAAGTCGAAATCCGCTCTAGTGGCGTCTTCAGCTGTAAACCTAACCTTAAATCCGTGATCCTTGGCATATTCAACAGCTTTGACAGCTACTTCAATAGCTTTCTCCCTGGTCATCTTCATCGATCTAAGCTTCTCTTCAGTCGCTCCAAGAAATATAGCAACTCTATCTACATCGCATTTAATAGCTGCATCTACATCTGCTATCACCGCTCGACAATGCGCTAAAACCTCAGCTCTCAAGCCCTCCTTGGCAATCAACTTGACAGCTTCAAAAACGTCTGGCGAGACGTTGGGATGCCCAGCTTCGATCATGTGAACCCCAACCTCATCAAGCTTCCTAGCAATCTCAAGCTTCTCCTCAATGCTAAACGAAACACCTGGCGTCTGCTCACCTTCGCGAAGCGTAGTATCAAGTATTAACACCTTCAAGTTAAACACCTTCTCCTTTTCGAAAAAAGAAAGAGCTAATATATTTTTCGAAAAGAAGTTTTCTAAAAACGTAAAAATGTGAAGGAAAAGGTGCTTTTTTCGTACCTAAGCTAAAAATGTTGAGATTTAGAGCTTAACTCGCTAAAACTTGCCAATCAATTAAAGTCTCTCAGGTCTAGTACCCATTCTCTGAAGTTTTTCGATCTCTTCATCCACGTGCCTAAGGTAACTGCTGAGAAGGCTTGAAAGCTTTTTCACATCTACGTACGTGAAGTTAAACTTCTTCACTTCCTTCCCATCTAAGCTGAACATGTACAAGGTCAGGTCGGGCAAAAGCTTGCCGACAGTCTCCCATATCGCTAAAACGTAGTAGTTGCCTACTCTAGCTAAGACATGGTTTTTAGTGCTATCAACAAGCTCAGCTATGTAGCGCTTTTGAGCTATATCCTCAATTGAAATTCCTACATGATCTTCGCCTCTATTTTCAACCAAAAAGCTCACCAAGCCTCTGAAACATGTTTTTTAAGGATAAAGCGTTTAAAAACGTTTGCGTAGCTAAAAAGCACATTTAAATACGCTTGTTAGAAGAGCTCCATGAAAAACGCGTTTAACACCTAATACTTCTAAGCCATTGACATCTAATGCTCGCTTAAACTCTTCATCGCTAGCCGTTATCGCCACAAGAAGCCCACGGCTTTTCCTCTTCAAAGCTGACAAGAAGTTCACGTAGAGCCTCTCAACAACTTTATCTCTTAAAGACCTAATGCCATATGGAGGGTTAACTACCACGTACTTGACTTCTAAATCCTCAACTCTGTCAAGCTTAGTAGCATCTACGCAGCAAAATTTTACAGTGTCTTCAACACCAGCTGAAGTAGCGTTTCTCCAAGCTCCTTCAATAAACTTAGGCGAGATGTCCGAACCATATATCCTATACGAGTTTCTATTGGACGAAGACCTAGCTTTCTCAACAGCTTCCTCGTAGTACTGCCTATCTATGAAGAACAGCTTGCCAAAGGCAAACTCTCTCCTAAAAAGCCCTGGAGCAATGTTTCTAGCTATCAGCGCAGCTTCAATAGGTATCGTGCCGCCACCGCACATAGGGTCTAATATAGGCTCTTCACAACTCCAATCGCTCCAATATATCATCGCTGATGCGATCGTCGTCTTTAAAGCAGCTGGATGATCAAAGACCCTGTAGTTTCTCCTATGTAGAGATTCTCCTGTTGTGTTTAAGCCTATGTAGAAGTCGCTGTTTTTAAGTTGGCAGAAGATTTCGACATCAGGCTTATCTAAGTTTACTTTAAGCCTATGCCCTGTCTTAGACATGAAGCTATCTATAACAGCTTGACCAGCTTTAGCAGCTACGTCTATGCTAGTAAAGGGGTGCTCACCAATTCTCTCAGCTCTAACGGCGAAGCTTTGCCCCCGCTCAATGTAGTCAGTGAAGTCTATCGACGCCGTCACCCTATATACGTCTTCAAGCGTCTCAACGCGATCTCTACACAGTAAGAGGATTATGCGGTGCAGCGTCCTAGACCATATGTTAAGCTCAACAACCTGGTTTATTGAAGCTTCGAAGAGTATTTTGCCGTGGAGTTGTCGAGCTTTAGCCCCTATAAGCTTTTCAACTTCCCATGCAGCTATATCCTCAAAGCCTGTCGTCGTAGTAGCTATGAAACTGAACGTCAAGCAGAACCTCACCTAAAACTTCTTAATATTAAGTCACATAACCTGTTAAGAAAATGTAGCTTCTAAATTTAACTTGGTAACCAAGTTTTACCTACCTAATAAGATTTATATTACACGCAGAAGCAGTAGTTTTCCCCAAAACATGAGCTGAGGGTTGTTAATTGGCGCCATGGCAGCTATTGCTTTTAGCCCTCCTCGCGATTATAGTTGCGCTAGCTTTTATAGCTGGATGGTTTGAAGATCTCGAATCTGAAATAGGTTCACAAAGCAACCCTAATTCACAGGTTCAGCTTGCTCCACAGATGGGAGTTGTACATAGGTTTTTCAATAAGGCAATATCAGGAGAGCCCGCGCTATATGCATTCCTAGGAGGAACAGCTGGAGGGCTTTTCGTAGTATTTTGGCAGGGCTTTCACCTACACCCGCTAATAGCTTTGCCCTTAGCAACTGGCTTAACAGAAGTTTTTCACGTAACCTGTGCCTTTAACGCACATACATCTAGAATAGCGAGCGCGAGCACATATGGTCATCCGCTTTACATGGACGTGCTACTAGTACACTTACCGTTGATAGCTGCTCACGGCTTTATGGCTGTGACCGCTATAACCGCGTTATCCTACATATTCTATACTTCAATTGTCATGCCGCTCGTGCCTGAGATCAAGGGCTTCATAGGCTATCCAGTAGTTATCCCTGCTCTCAGCTTAATGCTTGGTATAACAGCTGGCGCTATAGGCTCTTCAACAGGAGACCTACACTATGGAGCTGAAAGAGAGTTTCAACACGTTCCTTTCGGCGAAGGAGTCCCGATGAAACACTATGGCTACATAACTGTATACGCTGAGCTAGGTGTTAGAAACAGCATGGACATCGTATGGTTCTGTGCAAAGCTTGGAGGCGTTATGACAGGATTTACCTATGGCTTAATCTTGCTACTAGACAACTTTAGGCTACTTACTGGCAACTTATTTGCCAACGTGGCTATTAACATAGTTATCGGAGCTTTAGTATTAGCTATACTATTCTTCCTAAACAGGTATATTGAGGTATGGTCTAGGAAGAAGTTTGGTCCATATTCATAGGAGGGTTTGAATTGATAGATCCACTCATCCTAATCCTAGCTGCTTTGATAATAGCTGTCGCAGGTGTATTGATTTCGGTTGGCACAATACTCTTGCCAATTGGAGGGGCGCCAGCTGCTATGGCGACCGCAACGGGCATAGCTACAGGTACTGAGATGATGTTAGCAGGCTCGGGAATTACCGGGCTTTTGATGGCTGCAGCTCTCTATAACCAGCCTGGCTGGATCATAATTTTAAACGCCGGAATAAGCTCAGCAATCATGATGAGCGTAGTCATGCTAATCGCAAACGTGTTAATAGTGTTGGGAAAGGGCATCCCCCCAGCGTTAGCTATGAGAGATAAAGACCCAATAACTAAGGAAGATGTAAAGCAATACGTTACTCCTGGCACCGTTGGTCATGGAGTGCCGACGGCATGCTTCTTAGACGGCATGGTAGGAGCTTTCATAGCTGGAGTTGGAGGTAGCATAACGTTCTTGACGGTGTTTAAGCTAGCTACCTTTAAGATGGTTTTAGGCAAGGAGCAGATAAACATACTCGAAATCTTCTCACCCTTAGTTGGCATAGCGCCACATCAAGTTATCATACCAATAGCTTTAGCTGTGCTTGTATCGCTTGGACTTTTCTTCATAAATGCTAACATAACAGCCTACATGATTAAGGGAGTTATTGAGGGTTGGTGGGACCCGAAGTTCAAGGACTTGCCTAAAGCCGCGATCACGTGCTTCATAGTCACCTTAGTCTTCGGAGTCTTAGTCTCCTTAATAGCGTTGTGAGGTGATTATATGGTTCACAGCCCAGCCAATCCTCCACCTAAGGTGTCAATAGACCCTAAGAAAATAGCCTTAGTAGCGGTACCAGTTAGCTTAGTTGGCGTATATTCTGGGATCCCCGCTATAGCCGCCGTATTGGCACTACCCGCCATAATATGGGGTGCTGATGCCGTCAGGAGGATTGCCTCGTATGGTCTTGGAACTGGAGTACCATCTATAGGCAACTTAGCTGCAAGTATCGGCGTAATATCAGCTTTAGTTGGCTTAAAGTATACGCCAGCTCTAGGCTTAGCTATGGGAGCAGCTACTGGCTTCATATTTGGACACTTCGTAGATAAGTTCAAGATACTTAACATACCTCATCTAAGGCGCTTCGCAACAGAGCTGGCGGCAGCTGCTTCCTTAGCGTTAATGGGGCTCATGGAGGGCATTGCTAAGCTGGGGCATGCTCCGCTAGTATTGGGGACAGAAGTCTTCAGCGATATGGCTGTCGCGCTATTTGCAGCTGGCTTCGCTATCCCCATCTACTGGGCTACTTCGCTCAGCATGTTTCATCCATACAACGTTAGCCTTGGAGCAGCTGAAAGGCAAGGAAGGACTTTGAGGGTAGCTATCAACACAAGTGGCATGGCAATAACTTTAGCTGGCGTTTTTAGGCTTGGCTACTTAGCTATGATTAACCAGTGGGGCTCTATGTTTGAAGCTGTCTTAATCGTGATTTTAGGGGTCATAATATGGGCTTATGGAGTCTTTGAAGTATTTAGAGTTTGTAAGAGGGAGTCGGCATCTGTTGTTTGGACGGGTGTCCCGCCTAGAGTTGGTGGTAGCAAATGACCATATTGATATCACGTGAGCTAAACGTCGTATTAGATGAAGACTTTAAATTAGTTGGCGAAGCTCGAGTTGACGTAGCTCAGCTCAACTTAGAGCCAGTTATCAAAGCAGTTGAGGAATTGGATTTGCTGTCAAGGGAGCTCTTATCATCTCTTGAGCCTAGGTCAGCTCCTCTAATT
>Ga0180302_10000980_pt1 | contig 13373 bp, 13 predicted proteins | sample GuaBasSediGuay17_FD_121794 | JGI IMG/M metagenome (GOLD analysis project Ga0180302, IMG submission 121794) | Subseafloor sediment microbial communities from Guaymas Basin, Gulf of California, Mexico - Guay17, Core 4571-4, 12-15 cm | ecosystem: Environmental > Aquatic > Marine > Hydrothermal... | reverse complement strand
CCTTGGCCCACCGATCCGCCTCCAACAGGTCGGAGACGGAGGGCGAGGATATCGGAACGTGGCGGTCCATGACGGCTTTTATCAGCCTCGGGATGGCGGTGAAGCCTATCCGCCCCCGGAGGAAGGCCTCGACCGCCACCTCATCGGCGGCGCTCACGACCGCTGGCATCGTCCCCCCCACCTCGGCCGCCTCATAGGCCAGCTTCAGGCAGGGGAACCTCTCGGGATCCGGCTCCTCGAAGGTCAGCTCCCCCACCTCGGCCAGATCCAACGGCCTGGCCGGCGTCGGCATCCTCCTGGGATAGGTGAGCGCGTATTGGATCGGTATCCTCATGTCGGGCACGCTCATCTGGGCGATGACCGACCCGTCCACGAACTCCACCATCGAGTGGATCACGCTTTGGGGGTGGACCAGCACGTCTATCCTGTCCAGATCCACGCCGAAGAGCCACATCGATTCGATCACCTCAAACCCCTTGTTCATCAGCGTGGCCGAGTCGATCGTGACCTTCGACCCCATCTTCCACCTCGGGTGTTTGAGCGCCTGTTGGACGGTCGCCTTTTCAAGCTCCTCCGGCGAACACCCCCTGAACGGCCCGCCCGAGGCGGTCAATATCAGCCGTTTGATCTGGGATCTGTCCCTGCAGCCCTCCAGGCATTGAAATATGGCGCTTATCTCGCTGTCCACCGGCAGGAAGTTCACCCCGCTCCTTTTGACCTCCTCCATCACCACCTCCCCGCCCACCACCAGCACCTCCTTGTTGGCGAAGGCGACGTCCTTGCCGCTCCTTATCGCCTCGATCGTGGGAATCAGCCCCGCCGAGCCGACCATCGCCGACAGGACCATATCGGCCTCCTCCATCGTGGCTATCCTCAGCACGCCCTCCTGGCCGCCGAACACCTGAACGCCCGTCCCCTTCAACATCCGCGCCGCCCGCTCCGCCGCCTCCTCCTCCGCCAGCGCCACGGCCTTGACCGAGAAATCCAGGGCCTGCTCGACGATCCTCTCAACGCTCCTCCTGGCCGCAAGCCCCACCACCTCCACCTCGCCCGGGGGAAGATGCTTTATGACGTCAAGCGCGTTGCGGCCTATGGACCCCGTTGAGCCCAGAATGGAAACCCTCCTCATAGCTTCAAAACGTATCTGAGGTAGAGGAGCATGACCGGCACGACCGGTATCATGCTGTCACACCGGTCGAACATCCCCCCGTGCCCCGGGATCAGCCCTCCCGAATCCTTGACCCCGGCGTTCCTCTTGAGGATCGACTCGACCAGATCGCCTATCTGTCCCACAACCCCCAGGATGAGCGCCATGGCGATCAGATGGCCGAGCGGGACGGTTTCGATTCCGAAGATGTATTTGACGGCGACCCCGCCGCCGATCCCCCATACGAGCCCCCCTATCGATCCCTCGATCGTCTTTCCGGGGCTGATGGAGGGGATCAGCTTATGTCTGCCCAAAAGCTTGCCGGTGAAGTAGGCGCCGGTGTCCCCCATCCAGACGATGCCCAAAAGCAAAAAGATGAGCTCAAGCCCCTCCCTCATCCCCCTCAGCTGGACCAGCTGGTAGCCGTAAAGCCATCCCAGGTAAAGCAGCGCGAAGAGGGTCGAGGATAGCGAGATGAACCCCCCCTCCGCCCTGCCCCGGAGCACGACGGCCAGCGAGATCAAAACCGTCCATATGACGATGGCCGGCAGGGGATCCACGTCGAGGAAGGAGAGGAGGGGCAGCGACAGGACGCTTATCAGGCCGAGCGGCTCGACCGGGTCGGCTCCGAGCGACCTCGTCAGCCTGGCGTATTCGAGGTAGATGAGGGCGACGATCAGGCAGGTGAGGATCAGGAACGATATCGGGTGGATCGCCAGGAGGGCGATCAACGGGACGAGGAGAAAGGCGCTCAAAACCCTCTTCCACAGCATCTCAGATCCCGCCGAACCTCCTCTCACGCCTTTGATATTCCAGTATCGCCTCCAGCAGATGCTCCTTTCGGAAATCGGGCCACAGCACGGGGGTTATGTAAAGCTCGGTGTAGGCGATCTGCCACAGCAGGAAGTTGCTCACCCTCATCTCCCCGCTCGTCCTTATCAGCAGGTCGGGGTCGGGCAGGTCGGGGTCGTAGAGATACTTGGAGAAAAGGTCCTCATCGATCCGTGAGGGGTCGATCTGCCCTTTGAGAGCCGCCTCGGCCAGCCTTCTGGCCGCCCTGGCTATCTCCCTCCTGCCGCCGTAGTTGACGGCCAACACGAGCTTCAGGCCGGTGTTGTCCTTCGTCAGCTCGATCGCCCTCCTCAGCTCCTCGGCCACGTCGGGGGGAAGCTCATCTATCTCGCCTATCGCCCTGAGCTGGACGTTGTTTTTGTTCAGCTCCTGGGCCTCCCTTCTCAGCTGCTCCTTGAGGAGGGCCATCAGGGTTCCGACCTCCGATTTGGGCCTCTTCCAGTTCTCCGTGGAGAAGGTGTATAGGGTCAGGACCTCCACCCCGAGCTTGCCGCAGGTCTCCACCACTTCCCTCACGGCCCTGACGGCGGCCTTGTGACCTTCGACGCGCGGCAGGTGGCGTTTCCGAGCCCACCTGCCGTTGCCGTCCATGATTATGGCGATGTGCCTGGGGAGGCGCTGGGGGTCGAGGAGTTTCTCCATCTCCTCGACCTTCATCCTATCCCCGCCCTTCTTAAACCTCAAGAAGCTCCTTCTCCTTCGCCTTCAAAAGCTCGTCGATCTGCTCGATGTATTTATCGGTCAGCTTCTGGATCTCGTCCTGATACCTGTATTTGTCGTCCTCGGATATCTGCTTCTCCCTCTCCATCTTCCTGATCGTCTCTATGGCCTCGCGCCTGATGTTCCTGATGGCGACCCTCCCCTCCTCGGCCATCCTCCTGACGACCTTTACAAGCTCCTTCCTCCTCTCCTCGGTCAGCTCCGGCACTATCAGCCTTATGGAGTTTTTGTCCGATATGATGTTGAACCCCAGATCGGCCTGTGCGATGGCCTTTTCGATGTCCTTGAGGACGTTTTTGTCCCACGGCTGGATGAGGATCATGCGCGGCTCGGGGATGGAGATGGTGGCGAGCTGGTTTATGGGGAGCCTGCTTCCGTAGTAATCGACCGTTATGCCCTCAAGCATGGCCGCCGAGGCCCTCCCGGCCCTGACGGCGGCGAACTCTTTAGAGGTAGCCGCCACCGCCTTTTTCATCCTCTCCTCGGTCTCCTTCAGCAAGCTTTTGAGCTGCCTTTCATCGACCATAATCTCATCTCCCCCTTACCTTTGTTCCTATCGGTTCGCCCGTTACGGCCTTGATCATGTTCTCCAGGGGAAGAAGCCTGAAGATGATGATATCAAGCCAGCTTCCTGCGGCCAGGGCGAAGGCGGTCAGATCCATAACCCCCGGCCTCAGCTTCAACGCCTCATAGCAGCTGAGCTCGTCGATCTTCTCGGCATGCGGGTTGGAGAAGGGGTCGTCCGAGTAGAGGCCGTCTACCTTCGTCCCCTTCAGGACGGCTTCGGCGCCCACCTCCAACGCCCTCAGCACCGCGCCCGTGTCGGTCGTGAAGAACGGGTTGCCCGTCCCGCCCGAAAAGACGATTATCTCGCCCCGCTCCATCCTCCCCCGCAGCTCCGAAGGGGGGAGATTGACGGCTATGCGGGGGATCTCGATCGGGTTGTAGAGCGTGACCTCGACCCCTTTTTGCCTCAACAGCTGGGCCAGAGCGGCCCCGTTGACCAGGGTGGCCAGCATCCCTATCTGATCGGAGACGGCCCTATCGATCTCGACGCGCTGGGAGCCGCGCCAGATGTTGCCTCCCCCTACCACCACCCCCAGCTGAACGCCCATTTGCCGGATCTCTATCAGCACATCGGCCACCCGCTCCAGGAAGCCCAGGTCTATAGGCGGCTCCTCCCCCTTGAACATCTCGCCGCTCAGCTCGATTATGACCCTCCTGTAGAGGGGCTCACTCCTCGGTCTCCCCGAGCACATATCTGGTGAACCTTCTCAACACTATGTTCTCGCCCACCTTCGCCGACACCTCTTTTATCAGATCGCCCACCGTCTTGGAGTCGTCCTTGATGAACGGCTGATCGAGCAGGCAGAACTCGGCGAAGAACTTCTCAAGCCTCCCCTCGACGATCTTCTCTATCGCGCTTTCGGGCCTGCCCTCGTTCCTGGCCTGCTCCCTCAATATCTCCTTCTCCTTCTCGATCACCTCCGGGGGCACGTCCTCCCTGGAGATGTATTTGGGATCGGTCGCGGCGATCTGCATGGCCAGATCTTTGGCGAGCTGCTGGAAGATCTCCGTCCTGGCGACGAAATCGGTCTCGCAGTTCAGCTCCAGAAGCACCCCTATCCTGTTGCCGGCGTGTATGTAGGAGGCGATGACCCCCTCCTTGGCCGTCCTGTGTTTCCTCTTCTCATACGAGCTTATCCCCTTTTTCCTCAGCCACTCGACGGCGGCCTCCATGTCGCCGCCCGTCTCCTGAAGCGCCTTTTTGCAGTCCAAAACCCCCGCGCCCGTCCTCTGCCTCAGCTCCTTGATCATCTCAATCGTTATCTTCCCCATCTCCTCCCTCCGTCTCCTCAACGGTCTCCTCGGTTTGAGGGGCCGTCTCTCCCTCTGTTGATTCGGAAGCCTCTTCGGCCTTTTCGCCTTCGGCCTCCTCAGGCTTGGCCTCCTCGGCCTTGCCCTCCTCCGTCAGCTCGCCCTCCGTCAGCAGGCCCTTGCCCTCGAGGATCGCATCGGCCATCAGCGTGCAGAACAGCTTGATCGACCTTATCGCGTCGTCGTTGCCCGGGATGGGATAGTCGATGAGGTCGGGGTCGCAGTTGGTGTCGACCACCGCAACTATGGGGATGTTCAGCTTGTTCGCCTCGGCCACGGCGATGTGCTCGTTGCGGGTGTCAACTACCACGAGCGCATCGGGCAGCCTCTCCATGTCCTTGATGCCGCCCAGGTTCCTTTCGAGCTTCTCCTTCTCCCTCCTGAGCCTGGCCACCTCCTTCTTGGGCAGCTTGTCGAAGATCCCCTCCTCCGCCATTCTCTCCAGCCTCTTGAGCTTCTCGATGCTCTTCCTTATCGTCTGGAAGTTCGTCAGCGTCCCGCCCAACCACCTGTGGTTGACGTAGAACATCCCGCACCGCTCGGCCTGCTCTTTGACCGTGTCCTGGGCCTGTTTCTTGGTGCCGACGAAGAGCACGATCCCTCCCTGAGCGGCCAGATCCCTCAGGAAGTCATAGGCGACCTTCATCATGGCGATGGTCTTCTGAAGGTCGATGATATAAATGCCGTTCCGCTCGGTGAAGATATAACGGGCCATCTTCGGGTTCCACCGCCTCGTCTGATGGCCGAAATGCATCCCCGCCTCGAGGAGCTGCTTCATCGTGACGTTGAACAATTTCCCAACCTCCTTCTCACATTGGTGTCGATCTCAACACGAAATCCCCTCAATCCCGGAAGGCGGGTCGAGGGGCAAAACTTCCCCTGTGGGATGGGCTAAGAAAATATAACAAATTTGGGGCGAATTGGCAAGCTAACCCCTCATCCCCCTCAAAAGGCTCAACGCCCCCTCCCTTATGATCCTATCGGACTCGGGCCTCAACATCAGGGTTCCGTAATACTTGTATGCGACCTCCACCTCGTACCCCCCCTCCGGATAGGCCCCTTCGGTGGGGACGTAGCCGATACAGCCGTTCGTGTATCCCAGGACCATCGTGAAGGGGTAGGGGGAACGGCTTCGGATGTGGAGCTGGTAATCCACGAAGACCTCGCCCGCCATGCCGATGATGGCCGCCTCCTCGCTCAGCTGGATCGCCTGGATCTCGAAGTCGCACGTCAGCCCCTTAACACCCTCCTCGGCCAGCCTCTTGACCTCCTCGGCCCACCTGACCATCCCCTCCCTGACCATTATCTGCCCCCTGTTCTCGCCCCGCTCGATCGCCTCCCTAAGCTCCCTCTTGTATCTCTCCACGAGCCTCCCGGCCTCCTCCGGGGAGGGCGGATCCTGAAGCGGGAGCTTCAACACCTCCCTTTCACACCTCAGCTCGGCCTCCTCCGATGTCCGGACGGCCTCCGCTACCCCGATCGCATGCGCCCCCAGTATCGTGCCGATCCTCCTGGCGTCCTCGAACGTCCCCCCGACCACCTCGGGGTTCACATCGCCGCAACACCCCTGGGCGAACATCGCGACGCATCCCTCCACCGACTCCACGAGCCTCACGGCGTATCCCGGGTAGTCCGCCGAGAAGAGCAGGTTTTTGGCGCCCAGGACGACGGGGTGGACGGCGTGGGAGAACAGGATCGCCATGGGCTTCCCCTTATCGTCGTCGACCCTGATGAGGTAGATGGTGGTGTCGACGGGGCCTTCGGGGTTCCTGCCTATGACCGTCCTATCCCTCAGCCTCTGCCGCCGGTTGACCCCTATCCTCGCCTCACCCCTCCCGAAGCCTATCCTGGCCGGCCTCAGCCGGTCGAAGGCCATCTTTACGGCTCCGATCAGCTTCCTCACCAGCTCCTCGACGTAAAGCTCATCCCTCTCCCCCAGCCCTTTGAGCGAGATGGTCGCCGGGCCGGAGTGGGTGTGGGAGGCGTTGAGCATCAGGTTCGACCTCGGGACGCCCGCCTCCCTCTCAGCGCCCTCCCTGACCCTCTCGACTATATCCCGGTCCAGCCCCAGGAGATCGACGGTCACGATCCCGACCCTCACCCCATCGGCCTCCAACGCCAGACATTTGGCGTGCAGATCGTCGTGAACCCCGACGGCGGGGGAGGGCCGGCCCGCGAACCCGGTGAGATCTATGCCTATGGGAGGGGTTATGTTGACCGATGAGACGCCTGCCCTGAGCTTTGCCATGGCTCAACCTCCTTCCTCAAGACCGATTTTTCCTGGAGCTCCACTTCGCCGCCTTTTTGAGCAGCTCCTCGGCCTCCTCCTGGGATCTGGCCCAGGTGGAGATCAAAAGGCCCTCCGGCTTCAGCTCCGAGAGCAGCTTTTCTATCCTCTCGGGCCGGACGCCGTTGAGGACGAGGTTTTTCCCGGCGGCCTGAATGCGTTTGTAAAGCGGGAACCAGACCTCCTCGTCAACCCCGGGGTTGCCCGCCCCCGGCACCCACTGTATCCCCCTCAGGTTCGGTATCTCCAGGAGGTGATCCAGATGGGGGATCTGGCCGACCCCGTCCCAGTGATAAACCGGGTGGTCGAGCATCCGGCAGTGGAACCCGAGCCCCGGGACGGCGAACGTTTTGAAGTCCTGAGGGGAGATCATGTAAGCGAAATCGCACTGGATCGGATACCATTTCAGCGGCGACCAAAGCCCCATCCAGGCGCATGAGCCGTGCTGGTGTGAGGTGATGATCTCGTGCAGCTCGTCGTAGCACCTGTGCCAGATGCGGGCGATCTTATTGGAGGCCTTAAGCACCTCGTTTGGGCTTTCGCGCAGGTCGATGAGGAGGTTTTCGGTGTGGCGGAGCGATGCCAGGACGTCCAATATCCCGCCGATATCGGTCGTGCCGACCAAAAACTTCCCCTCGCCAGCCTTTGAAAGCTCCTCGGCCATCCATTTGGTGACCTTGAGATATGGGTTTTCGGGGTCGTAATCTAGTCCCTCTATTTCCTCCCAGCTCATCGGGTTTGGAACCCTGAACCAGACGGTATCTGTTCTGAAGAGCCAGTATCCCGTCAGATATGTGGCCAACACGCCCGGGCCCAGGTTAAGCCAGATCTGGGGGAAGCTCTCCCCGCCGAAATATGTGTTGGAGAAGTAGAGCTCATACCGGTTCAGGACGAACTCCAGGTCGATCCTCTCCGGATCAGGACCCCAAAGATCGACGCAGGCCGCCAGTATCCATCCCAAGCCCTCCGTTTTCAACCCCTCCGGCCTTGGGAGGGGTTTCACCTCCCTCACAGGCTTCTTCCTGGGGGCGGTCACCTGGATCAAAACCCTGTCGATAACCTCCCCTTCCCACCAAGCTTCGAATCTCCTCATCGCATCGTCCCAATCCTCCTTATAGAGCATCCCTCACCTCCCGGTTTTCCATATGAGCCGCCCAAATTATACCACGAGGAGCGGCCCAAGCTCACGCGCCGAAACCGCTTCCCCGTTGAGATTCACCCAGAGGTTGTGGTATAATAGCAGGCGAGCAGCATCGAGGAGGGGAGGTGGCCACGACATGGCGAAGGGCTTAAGCGTTATCATCGTGGGGGTATGCGTTCTGATGGCCTCACATCCCGCCTTCCCCTTCAAGGAGAACATCGTCGGGGCGTGGCTGTTCGACGAGGGATCGGGGAAGGCGGCGAAGGATTACTCCGGCAACGGAAATGACGGTGAGATCAAGGGAAATCCCCAGTGGGTGGATGGGAAGTTCGGCAAGGCGCTCCGGTTCGACGGATCTACCTATGTCGAGATACCTTTCAGTGAAAGCCTAAGGGTGCTCAACAAGACCGATTTCACTCTGGCAGCCTGGTTCTACTCCGAAAAGCTGCCGCCGCCCGAGTGGATCGAGGCCGTCTTTCAACAGGGGGATAAAAACGGAACCGGCAGAACCTGGCTCTTCATACACAGGGATTCGGGAGGGGAGATCCAATCGTTTCTGGGGGGGACGACCACTTCATCCGGGGTGAAAGCGGAGGAGGAAGGCAGGTGGTATCACGCCGCCGTGGTCGTCAAGGAGGGCGGAGCTCAAGACGAGATAACGGTTTACGTCAACGGCGAGCCCGGCAAGCCCAACGTTGTGTCGCTTGAGGATTCGGAGGGCAACTATTTCATCGGCGCCCACAAGGCCATAAAGGGGTTCTTCATCGGCGTGATAGACGAGGTCGTCCTGATCGCCAAGGCGATGAGCGGGGATGAGATTAAGGAGCTGATGAACAAAGGCGTTATGAACGTTCTGGCTGTGAAGGCAAGGGATAAGCTGCCGGTATGCTGGGCCGAGATCAAATCCGGGATCAGGTGAGGCTTTTTCACATGGAATGAGCAAGCTCCCATGCCGCCGCTAACGCATCTCAAGATGTGACATGAGCTGCAGCCTTCGACCTTGACCCTGTAAAGTCGACTAGGTATCCCCGCATCCCCTGCTATCATAACCTTCACCAGATCAAAAGGGGCGAAGCGCAGAGGGGGACATTCGCTGCGGAATACTTCAGCACCCCTCATGGGGCAGCACGACGACTTTAAGGGATTTGTGGGGATTTCGAAACCGCATCTCGAACGCTTCCCTCACGCGTTCGAGGGGATAGGTATGGCTGACGAGCTCCTTTAACCTCACCCCTCGCCTGGAGGCCAGCTCCGCAACGGATTCGTAGTCCGTCCGCTTAAAATAATGGATGCGATACGCCCATCTATGCCTGTCAAGCTCCCCCGGTTGGCCGGCTATGTAAACCACCCTCCCCTCAGGGGGGACGCCGTTCATCGCCGCCCTCCCGGCGTCGTCCGATCTGGTGGCGCAGATCGCGACCCTCGGGCCGAGCGGGGGAGCGAATTTACGCAAGGCCTCCACCGGGTTCTCCGCGGTCGGATCCACGGCCAGCGAGGCGCCCAGCTTAAGCGCCATCTCCCTCCGGCTGCTTATCGGGTCGACGGCGATCACATCCCTTGCCCCGAGCTCAAGGCAGAGCTGAACGCACATCAACCCCAGCGGGCCACATCCCCAAACGGCAACCCGCTCGCCGGAAACCCGGGCGCTCATAACGGCCGCATAGGGCGTTCCGAGCGTATCGGTGAGAAGCGATCCCTCGATGAAATCAACGCCCTCCGGCAGCGGGAGACAAGCCTCCTCATGCGCCACCACATACTCCCCATATCCGTTCCACGCCAGGTAGCGAGGCCGCTCGCAGTGGACGTCGAAACCAGCTCGGCAGTAAGGGCATTCCCCGCATCCCAGCTTCCAGTAGATCGTCACCCGATCGCCGGCTTTCACCCGCTTTACCCCCTCCCCAACCTCCTCGACAACGCCCGCTATCTCATGTCCCGGGTTCGGATTGCCGCCCCGGATGATCTCGGCATCGGAGGCGCATATCGCACACGCCATCACTCGGATTAAGACCTCGTTTGGGCCCGGCTTCGGCTTGGGAACCTCTTCGATATCGACCTCGAAAGGGGTTTTAAACCTCGCCACGCGCATGCCCCTCACCTCTCAGCAGGGTCATTACGATTCTAACACCGCTTAAAGGCGATGTCAACGCCTCCTGACAAACGGGTTTTTCAGAGGGCTTGAATCCGAGCTGGGAACGGTTTATAATCCCTTCGAGCCCCTTTTGAAGGAGGAAGGGAGATGGCGCTCACAGGCCCTCGTAGTGGCAGGCGAAATGTGGTGCTCATAGTTGTGGACGATCAGGGGTATCAGGCCGGCTGTTACGGAGACCCGGTCGTTCAGACCCCGAACCTGGACGCCCTGGCGGCCGAGGGGACGATCTTCACCCACGCCTTCTGCACCTCCGCCAGCTGCAGCGCCAGCCGATCGGTGATACTGACCGGTCTTTACAACCACGCGAACGGCCAGTTCGGCCACGCCCACGAGCCGCACAACTTCCACACCTTCAGGTGGGTGCGGAGCCTGCCAGTGCTGCTGGCAGAGGCGGGCTACAGAACCTGCCTCATAGGCAAGTTCCACGTCCAGCCCGAGGAGGTCTATCACTTCGAGCAATACCTCAACAAGGGCATCCCCGGCGGAAGCCGCAACCCGGTCGCGATGGCCGAGAAGGCCAGGGAGTTCATCCAGCAGGACGACCCCCGTCCCTTTTTCCTCTACTTCTGCCCCTCCGACCCCCACCGCGCCGCAAAAGGGTTCGCGAACGACAGGGATTACCCGGGCGTGAGGAGGATCACCTACGACCCCCAAGAGATCCCCGTCCCGCCCTGGCTGCCCGATTACCCCGAGACCAGGGCCGAGCTGGCGGAGTATTACACGGCCATATCGAGGCTTGATCAGGGGATAGGCAGGCTGATGGAGGTGTTAAAGGAGACGGGCCACTGGGAGGACACGCTCATCATCTACCTCAGCGACAACGGCCCGCCATGGCCGGGCGCCAAGACCACGCTTTATGAGCCGGGGGTCAGGCTGCCGCTGATCATCCGATCGCCCGATCAAAGGAAGCGCGGGATCAGATGTAACGCGATGGTCACCTGGGCCGACATCACCCCCACCATACTGGAGTTCACCGGCGCGAAACCCCCCGACTACCCACTTCACGGCCGATCGCTGCTCCCCATACTGGAGGAGACCGATCCCGAGGGCTGGGACGAGGTCTTCCTCTCGCACACCTTCCACGAGGTCACGATGTATTACCCGATGAGGGCGATCCGCACCCGCAAATACAAGCTCATCCTGAACCTCGCCCACTGGCTGCCCTACCCCTTCGCGTCCGACCTCTACGCCTGTGAAACCTGGCAGGCGACGCTGAGGAGGGGGGACGGGATGTTCGGGCGCCGACCGGTTCAAGCCTACATACATCGGCCCCAGTGGGAGCTTTACGATCTGGAGAACGACCCGGACGAGGTGGTCAACCTGGCCGATGACCCCAAATATGCGGATATCCTGGAGGAGCTGCGGGGGAAGCTCCGCAGATGGCAGGAGGAGACGAACGATCCCTGGACGGTGAAATATCGATACGAGTGAGGGTCGATCGCAGACCATCCGAAGGAGGATCGGGATGAAAAAGGCGGAGCTGAACTGTATACTGTTTGTGATCGACACCCTGAGGGCCGATCACCTGAGCTGTTACGGCTATTTCAGGAGGACGAGCCCCGTCATCGACAGGCTGGCCGAGGAGGGGGTGCTCTTCAAGGACTCGCATGCCACGGCCATAGCGACCGGCCCGGGCTTCACCTCGATCATCACCGGCCTCTCCCCCATCCACCACGGCTTCTACCTGACGCCCTGGAACCTCCCCAACCTGATCGATTTCGACGACGCGATCCCAACCCTCCCGGAGCTCATTCAGGACAACCTCCGGGGCTGCACGACCGCCGCCTTCGACAACCTGATAAACTTCGCATCGCACATGGATCAGTTCGTCAGGGGGTTCGAATACTACGTGAACGTCACCCGCACGTCCAAGCCGCGCCATCACTGGGTGGTCGGCGGCGAGGTGAACAAACGGCTCATCCCCTGGATCAAGGAACATGCCGAGGAGCGGTTCTTCCTCTTCGTCCATTACTGGGAGCCGCACACCCCATACAACCAGCCCCAGGAGTTCCGAAACATCTTCTCACATAAGCCCGGCAGCCTGGACGATCTGGAGGTCAGGAGGGCGCCCGCCGGATACGATTACGTCCCCGGATGGGGGAGGGTGGGCGAGCTTTGGGAGCCCGACCCCTCCCGAAGCGAGGTCACGATCGACCTCTACGACGGCGAGATAAGATACGTCGACTTCCTCATAGGCCAGGTGGTCGAGGCGCTTGAGGAGCTGGGGATAGACGACAGAACCGTTCTGATCATCACCTCGGATCACGGCGAGCAGCTCGGACAGCACGGGCTATACGGCCACGGGATGCTGCACGAATCGGTCGTCTACATCCCGCTGATCATCCGGTGCCCCTCCGTTCTGCCGAAGGGGGTCGTGATAGAGGGATACGTCCAGCAGGCCGACATAGCCCCGACCGTCCTGGCCCTCCTGGGGGCGGATGAGGGATCGCTTCCCCCCTTCGACGGAATGAACCTACTGCCGCTGATCGAAAGGGGAGGGAGGGGAAGGGATGAGATCTTCATCGAGGATCACCAGTTCAGGGCCTTCCTCCAGGGCAGGTGGAAATACATCAGGGATTACCTGAGGGGCATGGAGGAGCTTTACGATCTGGAGTCCGACCCGATGGAGGTCCTGAACCTGGCCTCCGAGGAGCCGGATCGGCTGAAGGAGATGAGGGAGAGGCTGGAGGGATGGGTGAGGGGCGAGCTGAAGGGGAGGCCCGACCCGATGCTGGAGCAGATGGGCCGTTTGGCGGCGAGGTGGTCGGCCGAGGTGGGAAGGGAGTTCCTCAAACCTATGCCCCGCCCCTCATGGGGAGGGGAGACGGGATGACGCCCAGGGAGCGGCTCCTCAAAACGCTCAGGGGCGAAAAGGCCGATAGGGTTCCCATCCATCTGCTCGGCTTCAACCTCCCCGACCGCGAGGCGATCGCTTCGCTCGCTGAGGCGAAGAAGCTGGTCGAGGGGAGGATGACGCTCGGGGGGAACGAGGTGGAGAGGGCCGTCAGGGCGGCCTTCGAGGGGGGAAAGGAGAGGATGGTGCTTCAGACGACCGAGGGGCCGCTTGCGCCCCTCATGAGCGAGAGGATGAGGATAAACTACCGCCGGATGATAGACGTCTGGGAGGAGCTTTCGGAAATCGATTGAAAAGGGGGATGTGGATGGCCAAAATGGTTGTGATGACGATCGCCCTCCTGGG
>Ga0180302_10000978_pt1 | contig 13398 bp, 11 predicted proteins | sample GuaBasSediGuay17_FD_121794 | JGI IMG/M metagenome (GOLD analysis project Ga0180302, IMG submission 121794) | Subseafloor sediment microbial communities from Guaymas Basin, Gulf of California, Mexico - Guay17, Core 4571-4, 12-15 cm | ecosystem: Environmental > Aquatic > Marine > Hydrothermal... | reverse complement strand
GTCGAGAGGAGGAAGGGCTGGCTGAAGATTAAGCTGCCGGACGGGCGGCCCGGCTGGAGCGATTCGGTCGTCCCGGTGGAGGAGGATGACAGGTTCATCCTGAACGCCGAGCTCGTGGAGGGCTACGACGAGATCGACCTCCATCTGGGCGGGGAGTATCCCTCCCTCTCGCCCGACGGGAAATTCGTCGCCTATCCGGTGAGGACGGATATCAAGGGGCAGTATTGGCACGCCGATGAGATATGGGTCACCTCGCTTGAGACGGGCGAATCGCGCAAGCTCTGCTCCGCCAGCATCTACAACCCCTATCTCTCCTGGTCGCTCGACAGCAAGTGGATCATCTTCGAGACGTATGATTCGAACGTCAGCCACATCTGGGCGGTCGACAGGGAGGGGAGGGATCTGAGGAGGGTGACGAAGGGGGAGGCGCCCTCCTTCTCGCCTGTGGCGCACAGGATAGCCCTCCGGAGGAGGAGGGAGTGGGTCGATTCGCTGTGGGTGGTCAACTTGGACGGGGGCGGGCTGAAGAAGATCGACGACATACTGATCCAGGGGACGCCCCAGCAGTATCTCTACCTGCTTCCGCCGGCCTGGTCGCCCGACGGCGGGATGATCGCGCTGGGGACGGACGCCGAGTATTACAAATCGGGTTACGCCAAGGTTAGGCTTTACGGGCTCAAGCCGGGGATCGAGAACAAGCTGGTCAACACGAGATCGAAGAAGGTTCTGGAGCTGAGGTGGTCGCCCGATGGGAGGTATCTCGCCTACGTTTTGAGCGGCAACCCCGATTACAAGCCTTACATGACGGTCGACAGGGAGATACATCTGCTGGACATGGAGAGCTTGAAGGTTCGGGCCTTCAAGGGCCGCTCTCCCGCCTGGTCGCCGGACGGGTCGAAGCTGGCCTTCATGGAGTATGACGAGCGGGAGGGGATCGAATGGAAGGTCTGGGCGATGGATCCGAGAAGTGGGGCAAAAGAGCTTGTTTTGATCTCCAAGATCGATTTGGCCGACATCGACTGGCTGCCCGACGGCAGGCTGTGCCTGTGGTTCACGTCTAAATGACTGAGGGAGGGGAGGTTCGAGCCGGCACAGACGACAGGGTATCTCTAGAGGCTTAAGGGGTGAGGTGCACGAAATCGTGCTCCCCGCTGCCCCAAATCGTGCAGCTCGGCCTCTGATGAACTCGATTTTTCGAAGCCGTTTGTTAGGCATGTAGTTTGCATAAGCCAAGCTCCGGAGAAAGCGAGGGAGGTGTCTCTATGATCGAGGTCAGGTTTGAGAGGGTCATAGATCTCTCCTATCCGGTGGATGAGGATCCGCCGCGTGAGCTGCCGATAGATCCCCCTCGGATATACGCCACCGCCACGATAGAGAGGGACGGGTATTTCGAGGGGAGGGTCGACCTTTCGGGGCACTGCTCGACCCACATAGACGCGCCCGCGCTGATGTATGCCGATGGCAAGACGGTCGATCAGATAGATCCCTGGAGGCTCTACGGCAGGGCGGTTTTGATGGACTTCTCCTTCCTGAAGCCGGGCGCGACGATCACCCAGGGGATGATCCAGAGGTGGATAAACAGATACGGCGACATACCCGAGGGGATCATCCTGTTCATCTACACGGGGATGCAGCGATACGTCGGCCAGCCGATATACAACCGCCAGTGGATCGGGCTGGACGGCAACGCCGCCTCCTTCCTCTGCTCCAAGGGGATCAAGCTCATCGGCAGCGATTCGCCCAACATAGATTGCGTTGAGGGCAAGGAGCTGGATTTCCCCGCACATCACACCTTCCTGAAACACGACATACCGAACGTCGAAAACTTGACCAACCTGGACAAGCTTCCGAGGGAGTTTTTCGTCGTGGTCGCTCCGATGAAGCTGGCCAAAAGCTCGGGCGCCCCGGCCAGGGTTTTCGCCTTCGTCTGAGGCCCGGGAGGTGAGGGATGGGGGTGGCCTATGCGACCATCAAGGTCAGGAACATCATAACCGGCTCGGAGGCTTTGGAGCTCAGGGTCAAGGTGGACAGCGGCGCCACGATGCTCGTCCTGCCCGGGTGGGTTCAGGAGAGGCTCAAGTTCCCGGTGATCAGAAAACAGCAGGTCAAATACGCCGACGAGCGGACGGAGCTTAGGGACGTGGTCTACGGGGTCGAGGTTGAGGTGTGCGGCAGAAAAGGGGTGTTCGATGCGATAATCGAGCCACACAAAGAATACGGGCTGCTCGGGGCCATAGTGATGGAGGAGCTGGATCTGATAGTCGAGCCGAGGGAGATGAAGCTTTACCCGAACCCCAGATCGCCCGAGGTGCCGATGGCCGAGATAGAGTAGTAACCCGGGCTCGCCCCCCGATCGTTCCCAAAGCGGATTGACTTTCAGGAGGTGAGGCGATGGGCTTTCAAGCCAGGCTGTTCCTCGCCCTGATCTGCCTCCCGCTTCTGGGATGCGGCTGGGGGAGCGAGACGGTCGAGGAGCCGGAGTTCTTCGACATCCTCTACTACAGCGAGACCGACTTTTCAACGGAGACCCCCAGGGATGCCGAGAAGGCGTGGGTCTCGATGAAGGATCTGCCGGAGGTCGAGTTCGTCTCCTCCGAGGGGTCATACGTCGCCATCGTCTTCATGCACCCCTTCTCCATCGGGGTTTTCGATCCCAAGGCCGCCGAGTGGATAGGGATCGTCACATCGATCCCCGAAGAGGGGAGGCCGGTCAAGATAGCGGTTTTGAGGCTCGATTATGAGTCGATGTCCCTGAAAAAGGCGCACAAGATGCAGCTCCCCGCCGGCGAGCTGATCACGCCCGCCGAGGCGGCGGAGATCATCTCCCAAAACCCCCAATACGGCTGGATGGTCGATTGGAGGGTCGATCCGGCCGATCTGGTGGAGTTCGGCGGCAATTACATCTACTCCTACATGAGCGGCGATTTCGGCGGGGTGATCGTGCTGAACGGCTACGCCGGAAAGATCATCTTCTCGGCGACGAGGGTTTGGAACGGCGTGGGAAAGGTTTTGGTTCCGGGGGAGTGATCCGGGTGACCGTCAGGGTTAAAACCCCCTCAAGGCTTCACTTCGCGCTCATAGATCTGAACGGCTCGCTGGGCCGGATAGACGGGAGCGTCGGCGTGGCGCTCGAGCGGCCCGGCTTCGAGATCTACCTGCGCAAAGCCGAAGGGGTTGAGGTCAAGGGCGAAGGGGCCGGGCGGTTTTCGGACAGGATACGACGCGTGATCGGGAGGCTGAGGGAGAGGTTCGATATCGGAGGGGTTGAGGTGGAGATCAAACGCCACATCCCCCCGCACTGCGGCCTGGGGTCGGGCACGCAGATCTCCCTGGCGGTCGCATACGGCGCTGCGGCGCTTTACGGGATCGACCTGTCGGAGGAAGAAGCGCCGCTTCTGGTCGGGAGAGGCGGGACGTCGGGCATAGGCGTGACGGCCTTCCATCGCGGCGGGTTCATAATCGACGGGGGACATAGGTTCCCCGACCAGAAAAGCTCTTATCTCCCCTCCTCCGCCTCTAAGGACGTCCCTCCCCCGCCGGTGCTGTTGAGGACCGACTTCCCCGAGGATTGGGATATACTGATCGTCATCCCGCCGGGCAGGCATGTGTCGGGTGAGGAGGAGGTGAGGTTGTTCAAGAGGCTCTGCCCCATCCCCGCATGCGATGTGGAGAGGTTGTGCAGGGTCATACTGATGGAGATGTTGCCCGCCCTGATCGAGAGGGATCTTGAAAAGTTCGGCGACGCGGTCAACAGGGTTCAGGAGATAGGGTGGAAGCGGATCGAGGTCGAAGTTCAGGACGAGGTGGTCAGGGAGACGATGAGGTTCCTGAGGGAGAACGGCGCCCTGGGGGTGGGCCTCAGCAGCTGGGGGCCGGCCCTTTACGCCTTCTCGGAGAACCCCGAGGAGCTTCTCGAAAAGACGGAGGAGTTCCTCGGATCGTCGGGAGGCGGAGGGATCTGCCTGCTGAGCAGGGCCGACAACCGAGGGGCGGTCGTGGAGCGCGTGGGATAAGCCTGAAAATAGGCGTTTGATACCGCGCGATCCCCTTGAGCTTATCAGCCCAAAGCCCCGCCAAGGCGGCCATCCTCACCAGTAACTCCCTACTCTTCACCTTCCACCTTACTACAACTCGCCCCATCTGGCGGGCAGCTTATCGGCTCGACCGCCCGCTTTATCCGCTCCTGATCGAAAATTTCGCCCGCCAACACCTGCGGCGTGGCGTCCATCAGCTTCAGTATCGCCACGCCCACCGCGTCCACGGCAACCCTATCGGTTCCCGCGATCATCACCCCGGGATAAACCACTATCATCAGCCTCATGTGGGGGAGGAGTGCAGCTCGTTCATGAAGTTGTGGTTATCGATCGGGAAAATTTGGCCACTATGCCGACCGAGTCCGAACCGATGGGTTTTTAGGCAGCAGGTCTGCGCGATGCTCTCCGCCTCGATGAAGAGCTTCGGGAAAAACAAGCCTCTCTCCCAGCGGCTGTCCTTCATGTCGAATCACCCCATCTCCTCGGCCATATCGAAGATCCCCTTCTGCTGCATCACCGCCCTTGTGCTGCCCATCCCGCTGGAATTGGAAAGGGATAAGGGTTCACATCAAGCGGGCACGCCTGTCCAGGCGATATGGTAAACTTTCCCGGAAGTCCGGCGTCGCGATCAGACCCGATTCATTGGGGGCCGTAAGTTCTCTCGAACTGGGCGCATCTAAATTTATGGAGGTCGGTCGAGGAGGGATAGGGATTGAAGCCAGGCGATGAGGAGCTGGTCAGGAGAGCTTTATCCGGGGATGTGGACAGCTTCGGCGAGCTTGTGCGCAGGTATCGGGGAGCCGTTCAGGGGCTGGCCTATCACATGACGGGAAGCTTCGAGGACGCCGAGGACATAGCCCAGGAGGTTTTCATAACCGCCTATCTTAAGCTATCGCAGCTCCGCGATCCCGACAGGTTCGCCTCGTGGCTCCGGCGGATAACCGTCAATTGTTGCAAGATGTGGATGCGGGGGCGGAGGGAGAGCGTCCCGTTGGAGGAGGTCGATGAAGAGTTGCTGGGAACGGTCCCCTCGCCCGCCGAGGAGATCGAGCGGGAGGAGATGCGCAGGCTTCTCGCCGAAGCGTTGAGTCAGCTGCCCGAGGGGAACAGGCTCGTCATAACCCTCTATTACCTCACCGGCCTCAGCTACAGGGACATCGCCCGGTTCCTCGACGTCCCTTTAAGCACCGTCGAGGGGAGGATGCACCGGGCGAAAAGACAGCTTAAGGGGAGGTTGATGAGGTTGATCGAAGAGGGCTTGCGGAAGGAGAGGCTGTCCGATGAGTTCATCAGGAGGGTTTTGGACGAGGCGATGAAAAGGGCGAGGGAGGCCCGAGGGCGGTGGGCAGGTGAGGAGTTCATCCGGTCATGTCGTGAGGCTATGGAAGCCGCCGGGAAGCTCGGGGATGTCGGAGCTCAAGTGGAGCTGCTTTTGATGTTGGGCGAAGCCCGATCCACATGGCTCGGCGAGCCGGAGAAGGGGGTTGAGGATTACGAGTCCGCCTTGAAGCTCGCTCGAAAGCGAGGCGATAAAGGGAGGGAAGCGGAGGTCCTCAAGGCGCTCTTCATCGCCCATTGTCGCCGCGGCGAATACAGTGAGATGCGACGGAGGGCCGAGGAGGCTCTGAAGCTGTTCTCCGAGCTCGGCGATAGGGAGAACGAGGCGTTGACGAGAGCGGCTTTGGATCTGGCGGATATGTTGCCGGGGATGTGGAGGCCGGGACAGCCCGGGGGATACGTCATGGCGGTCTTCCCCGTCCAGCTCGCCGATGAGGGATACGTGTTCCTCGACCCCAAATCCGTCCGCAACTACTCATGGGGATGCCCGTCCCGATGCGCCGCCCTCGTCCATCTGCTCCGTCCGAGGAGGTTTCTGAAGCCATCCCCGAAGGTCGGGGAGACCTGGGAGGATCGGATCACGCGCCGGCCGGACGGCCTGAGCTGGGGGATCGAGGAGGGGGACGAGCTCATAGCGAGGTCGGTCGTTGAGAGCGATGACGACCTCGTCCTGACGCCCGCCGGGAGGTTTGAAAGGTGTCTCAGGGTTAGGACGGTCATAACCCCTCCAAACGTGGGCGTTGCAACGGAGTTCAGAACCCGGAGCTACTGCGGGACGAGGCTGACGTGGTTCGCCCCCGGCGTGGGTCTGGTGAAGCTGCGTCATGAGGATCAGAACGGAATGACATGGGTCGTCCACCTCGTTGAGCACGCCGGCTCAGGTGGCGAGGGATATTTCCCCCTATCGATCGGGAGGATGTGGCGTTACCGTTGGACGAAGGATCACTCGCCGGAGGAGATGTTCGAGGATGTGTGCAGGGTTGTGAGCTGCTGTGGGAACACGTTTTATATCTCATCGGCTACGGTGGGCGTGAAGGGGAGAGGCGGGGCTCTGAGCTATCTTGAGGGGATAGCGGAGCTGGAGAGGGAGTCGGGCGATTTAGCCGGGGAAGCCGCTATCCTCAGATGGATCGCCTGGATATCCAAGGAGAGGGGGATCGACTGCTATGAGCGGTTGATCGAGATCTACAAGGCTTTGGGCGATGAGCCGAGGCTGATCGATGCCCGGTGGCTGCTTAAAGAGGCGAGGGAGGGGCTGTCGGATGAGGATAAAGTGAGATGGCGTGAGGAGAAGCTTCGCCTCGCTCGGAAGATAGGCGATAGGAGGAAGATCATGGAAGCTCTCGGGGCGTTGGCGAAGGAGCACCTGCTGAGAGGGGAATACGAGCGAGCTGCCGAGCTTTACAGGAAGGCAGCTGATATAGCGGCCGAGGGGGGCGATGCTTACCTCTCCGCCTCTTATACGTCCCTCTCGGAGACGGCGAGGGAGATGATCGGATCGCCTCCGTCCCGGCGGTGTTTCTATATCCGAGGGGTCGGTTGCTTGATCGAACGCGAAGGCGGTTTGTATTCCAAAGGATCGGATCGAAGCTCGATCGGGGAGCGTCCTTCGGGATCTGAAGGAACACCGATGACCGATCTGTTCTGGTATGAGCCGTTCTCAGGAGCGGAGCTTCTGTCCCAGGAGGTGGGCAGTTCGCTTTACGACGGGTGGAACATAGGGATCGCCGTGAACGGCTCCGTAACCGGCGACCACATGAAGGTGGGGAGCGTCCTCGTGAGCAAGGATGAGAGGGTCGAGGTCCCAGCAGGGGAGTTCGAGGGATGTGCTCTAATAGAGACGACCATATCGGCCAGCGGGGAGGAGAAGGAGCTCGTCCCTGAGATCGAGCGGATACGAGGCTACTATGCCGGGGTTAAAAGGGCGTGGTTTGCGCCCGGGGTGGGGTTGGTGCGGCTGCTGTATCAGCACAAAAACGGGCGGGTGACGGATATACAGCTGGTGGAGCATCAGGTAAAGGAGCTCGGCGAGGATTACCTGCCGATGGCCTTGGGGAACAGATGGCGCTACAGGTGGAAGGACGAGGAAAGCGGAAGGGTTTTCGAGGATCTGCTTGTAGTCGCCTCGCAAAAAGGCAACCGATGGTATATAGCGTTCGTCACCAGAGCTACGGCTGCGGTCGATAGGTGATATATGCCGACTGGGTGGGGAAAACCTGTCGGATCCCCTCAATGGAGGGGAAGCGCAGGAGATACTTTGATCGCCTCGGCCCTCCGTTGAGGGGGTTCAATCCGCCGAGATGACCAAGGCCCAATCTCCGTCGTCGGGAGTTCGAAGTTTTAGAACCCCCGGCTCAACTATATTCCCGGCCTCCCTCCACTCCCCCGTCCTGGGATTGAACCACCTCGCGGCGGCGGGGAGCTTCAAAAGCGCGGCGTTTAACATGATCCTCCCTCCCATAGGTGTGTAGATGACCGCGAGCGAGCCGTCCTCGGATTTGGCGGCGGCGATGAACTTATGCGGCTCCTGGGGCGTGCCGGGCTGTTCGGCCAGAAGCTCCTGAGCAGGCCAGAGTTTCCACCAGGGGATCGAATCGAACAACTTCCTGAGATGCCCCACGCACCTCGCCCCCTCGCTTCCGATCGCCTCGTGCCACGGCGGGGCGACCCCGCTGTGCGGGTGATCGGTCGGCACCTCCGGCCTCTCGGCCCAGAACCACACCCCGTGATGTCCGTAGGTGACCCCGGCGGTCGGGGAGATCAACAGGCTCCAGTAAAGCGCCCTTCGGACGTGGTAGGCCGTGAAGGGGCGGCGCGATTGGTAGGCCAGGTGCGCCTCGTAATTCGGCTCCAAATTGATCACGGGCCTGGGCGGCTCCTTCGACCGCTCCCGCGCCGGCGGCCCGAAGACGAGCCAGCTCAGGTGATCGACCCCGTCCCCATGCCCGCTTTGATAGCCAATGAAATCATACCACTCCTCATCCCGGAACTCACCGGCGACCCACATCCTCCCGCCCGGATGCATCGTGACGAGCCGGTCGTGCCGATCCCCGAAAACCGCGCGGCCTATCCTCCTCCACCGCTCGGCCCGCTCCCCCTTGTAGTTCCCATCCCCGCCCAGTATCCAGATCACCTGATAGGCCCCCCACCTGGCGACGATGTATCCGGCCAGCTTGATCGCGTCCTCCTCCTTCAGAGCAACGCCCGGCGAGATATCCCCCAGCGCCCAGAGGATGACGGGCGCGGCGATCAGCCCGTGCCGGTTGATCGCCTCCACCTTCGGATCGAGCTTCCTGAAGAAACGGGGGTTGATCTTTATCCGCTCCGTCCCGGTGTAGGCTCTCTCGCCGTTCTCATCCTGGGGGAAGGCCCGCCAGTGGGTCGAGACGAACTGGATGACCGTGAACCCTTGCTGGCGCCGCTTCTCCAGATAACGCTCCCAATCCCTCGGCTTCGCCTTCAACACCCCGTTCCAGGCGGTGTCGGCGAGCCAGAGGAAGGGCGTCCCATCGGAGAAGACGAGGCGGCGCCGATCGTCGGAGAGGCGGATCGGGCCGTGTTTGTAAAGCGGGTTATCGCCCTCATAGGGGACGCATCGGAACGAGCCGGATCGGCCCTTTAACCCCCTGTCATCGGTCGAACACCTCGTCTCCCATTTCCACTCCCCCACCTCGTCCGGCGAGAACCTGATCCGCCACGTCCTCCCGCCGTCCCAAAAAGCCTCCACGACATGCCGTTTTCCGGACGGCGAGGTGAAGATCACCTCCACCGTCACGTCCCACAGCGGGCTGTCGTAGTCCATCTCGCTCGTAAGCTCGGCCTCGAAGACCGTGAAAATAGGGACGGTTATCATCGAACCACCTCCTCACTCGCCCGAAAGCGCCCTATAAAGCGCCACATACATGGCCAGGACCTTCTCGGGATCGGGGCCTGTGTAGGCCGACTCGTTGGAGATGTATCCGTCGAACCCCCTCTCCTTGAGCTTGGCGAACATCCGCCTGTAGAACTCGAAGGTGGCCGGATCCTCCACCCGATGCGCGTGAACCATCGTCACGTAGGGCATGATCCGGTCGTGGAACTCGTCGACCGTCTCGATCGTCACGTTCGGCCAGACGCAGTTGAAGACCAGCCCGACGTTGGGCCTGTCGGCTATGGAGATGACCTCCAGGGCGGGGTCGGGATCGGTGAAGCTGCCGTGCATTTCGATCGAGACGGTTATGCCGTATTCCTCGGCGTATTCGCCCAGCTCCCTCAGACAGCTCCCCACGTTGCGGATCACCTCGTCCCGGTTTTCGGACGTGAACCTGTCCCCCAGAACCCTGACGTGTTTGCATCCGAAGAAATGGGCCATATCGATCACCCTTTTGACCCGCTCGACGCTTTTGCGCCTCTCCTCCTCGGTCGGGTGGTGGAAGACCTGACAGCTCGTCAGCGATGCGAACTCCAGCCCGGCCTCCTCCATCTTCCTCTTGACCTCGTCCCACCTCTCCCTCGGCGTGTCCCACTCCAGCCCGTGCCTCTGGTTGTAATCCATGAGAAACTCTATCCCGTGATAGCCGGTCTTCTTGGCCATCTCAATCAAGTAGTCAAGCTCCCAATCCTGGGCAGTTTTATACGTGTTGAGCGACCATTTCATCCTTCCCCTCCTTTCATGGTGAGCCGCGTTATAACCGCTGCCCATTGGCCGCTCCCCGGGGTTTTGAGCTTAAGCGTTCCGCCGCCCCGAACCGCCCGGGGAGCTGACCACCGGAGGTTGTCGATGTCATACCACCTCAACGTCAGCTCGGAGGGGGCCTCCTTCAGGTTCAACGTCACCTCGCCCCCGTTCGGGAAGTAGACGGCGTATTGTCTTCCGGGCTCGGCCAGGCAGTAGGCCTCGTTCTCCTCCCGATCGCCCAGCAGATCGTTGCGCGGCTCGCATGAGAAGATGTCGAAGGCGCTCGTCACCTCGCGGGCGGCTTTGATCATCCTCTGTCCCAGCTCGCTCAAGCCTATCCCGCTGGGCGGGCGGTGGAACCGGGCCGAGGCGCAGCCGCAGAAGATATTACGCCAGAACCGCTCCACGCCGTCCCTCGTCGTCCCGAACCGGCCCGTATCGGCGCCGTAGATTTTGACGTTGTTCATCGGACGGGGGTTATCGGCTATGCTCACGCGCCGTTTGAGGGCGTTGTCGTAATGTCTTTGCCCCTTCTGATGATTGTTCTGGGAGATGTCGACGAAGGTGTAAATCTCCGGATGTTTGAAGGTGTTGTCGTGCATCGGATGGGCTAAATCCCATGGATCCCACATCTCGGTCACGTGCACCTCGACCCCCATCTCCTCCGCCCTCCTCCGGATGTAGTGCGCCCAGTATTCGGGCCATCTGGGATCCTCGTTCGTCTCGTTGTCGATGCAATATAAGACGTGGCCGTAGCGGAGGGAGATGGAGAGCAGCTTGTCGACGAAGGCCTGCTGGTATTTCAAAACAACCTGGTTGTTCTCCAGTGAGGGAACTGTTCGGAAGAAGGCGTTCTCGCGCAGGCCGGGATGGGTGTCGATCCTCTCCTTCAGCCCGCTCTCCTGTGCGGTGTAGTTGATGTTGTTTTTGGGGTTGAAGGGGTTGTGCTGCCACGGCTCGCGGGCGAAGTCGAACCGATCCCAAAGCTCTATCTGGACGATGATATCCCGCCTGGCCGTTTCCTCCAGGAACTCCTCGAACCTCCTCCAATACTCGTCGTTCATCCTCTCCAGGTCGTATTTATCGCCGACCTTGGCGAAAGGCCAGACGTTGCCCGGGTCGCGCGAGCTCATCGTGCATCTGACGTAGTTTCCGCCGACCGATTTGAGCAGGTCGAGATGTCCCCTCAGCTTTTCGCCCGTCCATTGGAAGAGGTTGTCGTCGTCCGATCCGCCCAGGAGCAGCACCGGTTCGCCCTTATACTGCCAGTAAAACGGGTTTTTCGGGTGAGGCTTTATCCTCTCCTCGTTTGGGACGGCCCCAAAGGCCGCCCCGACGATCCCCGTGAGGATCGCCGTCATCAGAGCACCTCCTATGACCTTCCACGTCACCGCTTCCCTCCTCAAGGCAAGGCCGCGCGCCATCCGGCGCGCAACATCCGGCTCAGCCTTTCGACGAGCTCCCTGTTTTCGGGCAGCTCGGCGACGTTGACGTTCTCGCCGGGGTCGGCCTCGTGATCGTAAAGCTCCCTGGCTACGACCTCGCCGCTTTCCCCATCGATCCACTCGGTGTATCTGTATCGATCCGTCCTCATCGTGTAGCCCATAACTTTCCCCCTCGGGTATTGGCTGAAGGCTGCCTTCTTCCAGGGGAGGTCGGGGTCGTCCAGCAGCGGCGCGAAGCTCAGCCCCTCCAGGTGATCGGGCTTGGGCAGGCCGCAGATGTCGCACAGCGACGGGTAGATGTCCACGAACTCGACAAGCGCCTTCGTCTTGCCCCCGGGCGCCTTCTGACCCGGCGCCCTGACCGTGAGCGGACACCAGACCGAGGTCTCGAAGTTCGAATGCTTACACCACAGACCGTGCTCGCCCAGGTTCCAACCGTTGTCGCCCCAGAGGATTATCACCGTCTCCTCCCACAGCCCGAGCCGTTCGAGCTCGTCCAATAGCTTGCCGACCTGGGCGTCCAGGAAGCTGACGCAGGCGTAATACCCGCGGATCAGCTCCTTGGCCTGCTCCTCCGAGAGCTCCCCCCGATCGGGTATCCCCGCGTATTGCCTCAGCTCGCCCCAGTTGTGCATCGCTATATCGGGCGCCCCCTTGGGCTTATACATGTTGTCGGGAAGTTTGATGGACTCGGGCGGGTAGAGATCCCAGTATCTCTTGGGGCAGGCGAAGGCCAGATGCGGCTTGTAAAACCCGACCGCCAGGAAGAACTTCTTATCTTTGAGAGCCCGGAGCCGCTGAACGGCCTCCTCGGCCAGCTTGCCGTCGGGGTAGGCCTCATCCGGCAGGTCGGCGCACTCAACGGACGGCCCCCGTTTGATCCGTCTCCCCTGTCTCCTCGCCTCCCAGTATCTCTCCATGATTTCGAGGTTCTCCTCCAGCGCGTAGCCGGGGAAGGCGTTCGGGGGCTCCCAGGGGGTTTCGCTCCAGGCGAGCGGGTCGTCCTTGTAGCCGTGATGGTAGACCTTTCCGAGCGAGACGGTATGATACCCGTGTTCCCTGAACAGCTGGGGAAGGGTGACCACGCTCGGCAATTTGTCGCGTAGAGGGGTTTGGAGGTCATATATCCTCGTTGTATCGGGTCGGCAGCCGCTTAGCAGGCTTGCCCTGGAGGGGGCGCACACGGCCTGTTGACAGTATGCCCTCATGAAGAGCGTCCCGCTTTCGGCCAGTCGATCCAGGTTCGGCGTGACCATCTGCTCATAGCCGTAGCAGCGCAGCTGGGGCCTGAGGTCGTCGACGGCGATGAATAAGACGTTGTAATCCCCCTTGGGTTTCGAACCGGTTTTCGAAACGACCGAGCTTAAGATAGTGCCCCTTTCAACCACATCGATAACACCTCACGCCGTGAAAGCCTTTGGGCCATTCATCTCCCCCCGCCGCTTGATCCCGCCGAGCTATGATACCACGGATGAAGCTCGAATACAAGCCCCGCCCGGCCTTGTTGACTTCCGGTCAGAATTTGTTTTATAATCCTTTGCGAGGTTAAATTCCGCAAAAAAGGTCGAGGGAGGGGAGTCGATATGTGGCAGGGATGGGTGACGCTTGTTTTGGGTGTTTGGACGATCATAGCCGGGTTTGTCCTGCCGCTTTCCAGGGCGGCGGTGGGGATCAACTTCACGATCGTCGGGGCAATCGTTTTGGGGTTTGCGCTTTGGGCCGCGCTGAGGAGAGCTCATCTGAGCTGGGTCAACGTCGTCATGGGGGCTTGGTCGATCGTCGCAAGCTGGGTTCTGCCGATAGAGAGGGCCGCCGAGGGAGCTGAGCCCTCCCGCCACCTGGCCCTGTGGCTCAACTACCTGATAGTGGGCGTGATCGTGATCGTCTTCTCGCTGCTGACGGCGCTGTTGAGGAGGCCCGCGCC
>Ga0180302_10000977_pt1 | contig 13398 bp, 14 predicted proteins | sample GuaBasSediGuay17_FD_121794 | JGI IMG/M metagenome (GOLD analysis project Ga0180302, IMG submission 121794) | Subseafloor sediment microbial communities from Guaymas Basin, Gulf of California, Mexico - Guay17, Core 4571-4, 12-15 cm | ecosystem: Environmental > Aquatic > Marine > Hydrothermal... | reverse complement strand
TCCTAGCCACCGCCCTGCCGTAGTTCATTATCGCTGACTGGAACACCTTGTCGTTAGGAACCCTAACTATGTAGCCGTCCCAGGACCTTATCTTAGTTGATAGAATGCTTATATCGATAACCTGGCCGCTTACGTCCCCAACGCTTACGGGGTCACCTATCTGCAGGGGCCTGTCTATGTATAGGAACACACCGCTGATTAGGTTGGAGAAGACTGTTTGGGATGCCAGGCCGATGACTATGCCCGCAATACCCCCAGCTACCAGGAGTCCCGTGAGGTCTATCCCTAGGGGGCTCAGGGAGGCCATACCGCCTAGCGCTACAACCCCGTAGACCACGACCTTCTCAATAACTGCGTACACGTGGGGCTCGACCCTCGGTTTAAGCCCCCTCCTAAGCGATAGCCTTATGAAGAACGCTACCACGACGACTACGGCTACAGCAGCAGCTACACCTACGTACTTAAGTAGCTGGTCCCACGTAGCCTCGATGGCTGTTACGAAGCCCGTTACGAAGCCCATGAAGCCCACCTCACGGTGGTTAGGTAGCCCTTAAACACGTGCATACTCGATAGGGGGTTAGGCCTAGCAACCTCAACACCCTCCTCAACGGGGGGTAGCCTGGTTAGGTCAGCGAAGAATCCTATGGGGGTCTGCCTAGACCTTAAGACCTCGTAGTAGTACCTACCCCTAACCTCGTAGAAGATCAGGTTCTCAGCGGGAACTATCACGTATTTAAGCACTACTGACTTACCGTTGGTAACGACCCTCACCTTAGCTAGGGCCTCAACCCCTGCATCCCCCGGCTCGCTGGAGTAGGCCTCGCTTTCGTAGTACCTGCACACGAGCCCGTCGACCACGTTCCCGTGCAGGGTGTGCTTAACCTTAAACGGGGTTACAACCCCTACCAACTCCTTGTTAACGACGACTGCTAGCTCGTAGGGCGCCTTAACCCAGAGGTCCAGGTCCTTACCAACGATTACCGGGTTCCTAATCTTTATGTAGAGGTACTTAGAGAGCTTCAGCGGTACGTGTATTGGGGGTACTGGTAGGAGAGATACCTTGAGGTCATCGCTAACTAAGTACTCAAGCCTGCTGTAGGGGTCCTTAATGGTCAGCAACCCCTTATCCCTAACCACCTCAACTGCCCCTACCCTGAGCTTGCTGCCAGGCTTAACGTAGCGCACGCCACCACCTCATCACAGCTTAGGGGCTAATACTGTAAAAGGTTTAGAACATATTAGTTGCGTAAACAGCTTTATTAACGTAGGTGGCGTGGGTGCGTAGGTACGGGCTCCTAACGGAGAAGCAGTACCTAGTCCTTAAGCTCAGGTTCTCGGGCATGACTCAGGACGAGGTCTCTAAGGTGTTAGGGACTACTAGGGAGAACGTAGCTATAATTGAGAGGAGGGCTAGGGAGAGAGTAGCCCTAGCTCTAGAGACCGTGAGGATTTTTAAGGAGATGCTGTCCGTGAAGACCGTCGTCGTTGAGGCCGGGACCCACCTAATCAACGTCCCGAGCATAGTTGTCGATGCAGCTAACCAGGCCGGTGTAAAGCTTAGGGCTAACTTCACGAGGCTCTACGACGAGATAAGGTATAAGGCTAGGGGGTGTATCGAGGGGGTCAGGGTTGTTAAGCCCATTAAGATCCTCATACTGAGGAGCGGGGACTTCGAGGTGGTTCCCTACGGGGACACCCTTAAGGACGTGCTTAGGGTTAGGCCGAGCTTAAGGAGGAAGCCCTCTAGACAGCCTCAGCATGACGTTGTAGGACCTGATCACGGCGGACCTCCTAACCCCGCTACCCCCGAGAACCCTTAGAGCTGCCCCGAGGGCTGAGAGCTTAAGGACCTCCCTAAACACCTTGAGGTCCCTGCTCAACACGTTGGAGGCCAGTGCGTACGCGGCAGCTGCTAGGGTGTGCTTACACAGAACGTACTTGGTGAATAAGGGTGTTTGAAGCTCGAACCTCTTAATGCCGTAGAGCTTAGCGGCCGCGATGAACTCCGAGTCAGCTCTTGAGGCAAGCATTAAGGCATCCCTACAGGTGCATTTAAGGCCGTAGGGCCCTACCTGAACTACGTGGTATGACTCCTCCAGAGGTGTTCCCAGGACGACCTCAACAACGTCGCCGCTAAGGGTCCTAACCCTAACAACCCTCTCAGGCCCCTCCTCCAAGGCCCTACTAGACACCAAGACCATGGCTACGCCGGAGCCCTTAGGGATCGTTGAGGACACCCTGAGCCTCGAGCGTAGGATGACCTCATAAGCCCCCTCAAACCTCTTAATAACGTACGTAAAGACCTTCTCCCCATAATACCTCTTAACGTAGGGCGCTAAGTACCTCCTAAGCCACAGCAGCTCGCTGCTCCACCTACTAACGTCGGTAGTCCTTACCGCCACGCACCCTAACCCAGTAAGTACGGTACTACAGGGCTAATAGAGGTAATACCGCGGCAGCAGGTAAGTACCGGGAGAGCATCCCCACGGATCGTTCGCCTTAAGGGCCCCAGCTAGTGCTGACCACACCCTAATTAGGGTTCCTAGACCTAACGTCTCGGTGTGTGCTGTGTTAATCGATGAGGTGGCTGAGAGGGTAGTTAATGAGGTGAGGGGGTTAGGGGTTATGGTGGTTGATGAGTGTATGGGGGTTAAGTACACCTACGTCAGGGTTTACGGGGAGGGGGGTGAGTCCTTAGGTATAGCATTCACTGACTGCGGCGAGCTCGAGCACCACGAGTTCGTTGAGGGGGTTAGCGTGGACTCCCTCACCGACTTAGTTAGGTCGCCTAAGGTGTACTACAAGGTGTGGGGTGCAGCCCTCCTCAACGCCCTCTCCCAATACCTGATCTTTAGGGCCGGCCTCAAAGTGTTTAGGGAGCTCGTTATTGGTAGGGACGTCCTCGACATAATCCCCCTAAACGAAGTGTCTACAGCGGTAGTAGTTGGCTTCGTAGGCCCTGTGGTTAGGGGTTTAAGGGAGAGGGGGGTTAAGGTAATGGTTACCGAGAGGGGTTTAAGGAGGGCGTGCGTGGGGGATGCCTACGTAGACACCGCGCTCCCAAGGCTTGCCAGGGGGGCCGAGCTAGCTGTAATTACCGGTGCCTCAATAGTTAACGACTCAATCGATGCAGCCCTGGAAGCAGTTAGGGACGTGCCCATAAAGGCGGTAGTGGGCCCTACAGCGCAGTACGTACCATACCAGGAGGTCATGAGGAGGTACGGAATAGACTACGTAGCCAGCATCCATGTAACGAGCCCTGACAGGGCAGCTGACGTGGTTAAGCATGGAGGAGGGACTAAGCAGATCATGCGGTATTCCAGGAAGTACGTAGTGGTTACTTAGAATGCACCTGAATTAGCCTCTATAAGGTTGGATAAAGCACCGATACCCAGCGTAAACCCCTTACCACCAGCGCCTAGCCCATTAATTTAACCACGCCCTTACAACCCTAGGGTCGCGATTGCTCCAGGTACGTCCTCCTGAGAATACGTCAATAGCATTCAACTATAACACTACTGCAACCTTTACTGCGCACACTTTGAGCAGTAGAACCTCCCTACTTCCAATACCTCGGTGGCTCACTCCGCCTTAGCTTCTCCTTAGACTCCCACCTAAACCTCCACAGCCCTCTACCAACGTCTTCTAATGCTATACCTAGTTCGCTAATTAGCTTATCACTTAATAGGACCTCATCGGCTAAGGGGGATATAACGATGTCCGCTTCAACCTCCGGGGGTGCCGCATCTGGGACTACAACACTTACCCTACACGCTCTCGGGGCTAGCCAGACCCTCAACGGACCGCCTGCTGTCTCAAACTCCGACTCCTCAATACCTGCCTTAGGAGGCCACAGGCCCAGTACCTGGGCTAATTTAATAGGTATGAGCAACTGCAACGTCTCGGCCTCATAGCCGCTGTTAGCTAGAGCAGATGTTTCAACAGCCCCACCACCACCCACTATCCTTAACCTAACCCTTACAACCATGCTCAGCCACCCGCCCCCTCACAGCCTTAATCCTACCTACCCTAGTCCTGTGATCTTTGATAAGACCTACAAACACCCTCCTCACAGCATAACCTCCAGGAGTACTCCATTAAGGTGGACTATAAATTTTAAGCAGAGGCTTTAAAAGCCTGAGCAGGCCCAGCTAACTCTACACAGTGGACAGGCACTCCACCCCCTTCTACAGCCCATGCATTCAAGAAGGAGTGCTTAACGCATTAAGTTAAGACAATACACGGGCAATTACCTAACACGAGCAGGGATACGCGCATCACAGCATAGTTACAAGGGAGGCCCATCTGTAGTTGCTGCCAACCAGCAACCGTAGCGCTACGGTTACCAAGACCATGGCCTGTCAGCGTAGCCACGGTGATGGCAGCACCGTCCTCCGCAGGCTTTAAATCGAAAGCCTCGCTACGCTTTAAGGCCCTACGTGTAGAGCTAGGGTTACTTACGTTGGTAAAGCTTAGAAAGGGAGGGTTAGCTAGGTTACATCGATTAACCCCCTGTGCATACCTCCTCAACAGGCATTACTGCTAGCTTGGCTTTAAGCATCTCTATGGTCTTTAAGGAGTTAATGAACTCGTCCACCTCCTCCCTTGTGTTGTATATGTAGAAGCTCGCCCTAACGGTGCCGTTGATCCCTAGCCTGTAGTGGAGGGGGTGGGCGCAGTGCATCCCCGTCCTGACAGCTATACCGAATATGTCTAAGGCTTTACCGACTGTGTGGTGGTGTAGCCCCTTAACGTTAAATGATATAACCCCTCCCCTAACCTCTGGGTCTCTAGGCCCGTAGACCTCCACCTCCCCGCCCAGCTCCTCAAGCCTCCTCAGCGTGTACCTAACGAGGTCCTTCTCGTGCTCCCTAACGTTCTCCATCCCAAGCCTCATTAAGTACTGGGCAGCAGCTGCTAGACCTATCATCCCGGCTATGTGGGGTGTCCCTGCCTCAAACCTCCACGGAAGGTCGTGCCAGACAACCCCGTCAAGCGTTACGTCCTTTATCGTGTCCCCGCCGGACTTAAAGGGCTCTAGGTCCTCGAGGATGTCCCTCCTACCCCACAGTATCCCGGTACCTGTAGGCCCCATCATCTTGTGGCCGCTGAACGCTAGGAAGTCCACGCCTAGGTCCCTAACGTTAACGGGCATGTGGGGTACTGCCTGAGCCCCGTCAGCAACAACTACAGCCCCGACCTCGTGAGCCACCTTAACAACCCTCTTAATGTCGTTAATCGTTCCAACGACGTTGCTCATCATGGATACCGCGACTACCTTCGTCCTCTCGCTAACCACCTCCTCAAGCTGGTCGTACCTCAGGAGCCCGTCGCTGGTTATATCCACGTACCTAACCCTAGCCCCAACCATCCTAGCAAGCCTCCTCCACGGAAGCATGTTGCTGTGGTGCTCCATGACCGTGAGGACTATCTCGTCACCCTCCCCAACATTGCTTAAACCCCACGTAAACGCTACCAGGTTTATAGACTCCGTCGAGTTATACGTTAAGATCACCTCATCCCATGAGTAGGCGTTAATGAAGTGCGCTACGACTTCGTGAGCCCTCTCGAACTCCTCGCTAGCCTCCTGGCTCAGCGTGTGAAACCCCCTGTGAACGTTTGCTGGGTAGTGGAGGTAGTACCTAGCTATGGCTGAGACGACCTGCTTAGGCTTCAGGGTTGTTGCAGCGTTGTCGAAGTATATTAGGGGCCTCCCGTTAACAACCCTCTTAAGCGCTGGGAAGTCCTCCCTAACCCTGTAGACGTCTATGGCCACTAGCCCCCACCTAGTAGTAGCTTCCTTAGAAGGTCTATCAACTCTTCCTCACCCCCGCGCTTCACGGGGAGCTCGACCCTCTCACCCCTCTCAGCCTTCTCAGCCCTGTCAGCGAAGCCCTCAACAACCTTCCTGAGCTCCTCAGCCGTTAAGACCCCTTCATACTTCTCGTTGTAGACTACCTTACCCCCCTTAACGCGGAGGAGCAGGGTTGTTGGGGATGCGTGGATGTCGTAGAAGGTGAAGCTGCTGCTAGCGGCCTCAGACCTACACCTACCCGCGAACCACTCGCACAGCACTATGATGAAGTAGTAGCCCCCTAACCTACCAGCTACGGACTTAGTGTACGGGAACCAGTAGAGGTCGTACTTCCTGCACGCAGGACACTTAGTGTTATCGAAGTAGATTACGTAGTAGCCCTCCCTCCTAGGCTCGAAGTAACCCCCGTCGACCTGGACGAGGACCCACTCATCCCTAACGTGGTCGTAGATGTATATGCCGTGGGGGGATTTACTGCCTACCTCCTTAAACCTCCTAACCTTCCTAAGGAACTCCCTAACCACGCCGTCGACGAGCCTCCTAACCTCCTCCACCACCCCGATACCCACATTCTTTAGGAGGTAATTGCTAATAACCATTTATTGGGAGCCTTTAAATCAGATGCCGTAACTGGCTGTAGAGCCCTAGTCCTTAAAACAGGTTACCCCTACACCTTAAAAGTAGGTGATACTACGTGAGTGAGGCGGAGCTAGTAGGGCCTGAGGGTGGGGCCAGCCCCTCGGTAGAAGGTGGTGAGGAGGCTTCTAAGCCATCCCTAGGTATTGAGGCAGCTGCGTACCCCATAGATATGGCTCTACACGAGGAGTTAGAGGGGGTTAGGGAGGAGGTCAGCAAGCTCTCCCGGAAAGTGGATGAGGTGTCAGGGATTGCTGCAGGCTTCGAGTCGGTAGCTAAGTCCCTTGAAAGCAGCTTAAGCAGCCTGAGCAGTGAGGTAGGTAGGGTTAGTGGGGGGTTTAAGGGGCTATCGAGGGAGCTGGATAGAGTGGTCTTTACAGCTAAGCTCGTGGGGGAGTGGAAGGCATCGACGTGCTCCCACGCTGGCAGCGGTGTGTGCACTGCGTGGAGGCTGGGCAGCGAGGTAGCTGAGAACCTTAAGGATCTCTTCGGCGGCGAGGCTGTAGTTAACGCTGACGGCTACTGGAGGGTTAACGTTAAGGTGGTGCCCCACATATGCGCTACCTGCCCGCTGTATAAGCCTCTGGTTAAGAGGTAGCAACCCCTTTTTAACCTTTAACGAATAGGTCTCAGGGCCCTGCGTGGAGTTCCTAGCAACCACCCCGCTAGGCATTGAGGTGGTTACCGGTAGCGAGCTCAGGGAGCTAGGTGCCTACAGCGTTGAGGTGGACGTAGGTAAGGTCTTCTTTAAGGGCGGTGAGGACCTCGTTTACGTAAGCAACTTCATGCTTAGAACGGCTAACAGGGTGTTCATCCTGCTGCTCAGGGATAGGTTTAAGGACTTAAGGGATGTAGGTAGGCTGGCTGAGGGCGTTGAGTACCACCACCTAATACCTCCTAACGCCTCATTCGCTGTTAGGGCTGAGCGTGTAGGGCTCCACGACTTCACAAGCTTAGATGTGGGTAGGGTTGTCGGTGAGGCGGTTATTAAGTCGTACGCCTCCTCCACGGGGACTAGGCTTAAGGTGGACTTAAGGAGGCCGGACGTCGAGATCTACGCCTTGGTGAGGCATGACGAGGTGATCTTAGGGGTTAACACGACAGGTGACTCGCTTCACAGGAGGGGTTACAGGGTCTACAACCACCCAGCAGCCCTGAAGTCCACTCTAGCAGCTGCCCTAGTTAGGCTGAGCAGCTACGACGGCGGTGGCTTCCTAGACCCTATGTGTGGTGGGGGGACGATCGTTGTGGAGGCTGCCCATAGGTTGAGGAGGTACCCCATATTCATCTTTAGGAGGGAGTTCGCGTTTAGGAGGCTGAGCATCTACGACCCCAGGGCTGAGGAGGAGGTTGCCGAGGTCCTCAGGTCTAGGGTTAGGGAGGTTAAGGACCGCATCTACTGCATAGATATTAGCAGTAAGCACTTAAGGGGGGCTAGGTTGAACGCTGAGTCGGGCATGGTTAGCGACACGGTGGTGTTCCGCCTAGGTGACGCGACCCTGAGCAGGACGTATGAAGGTGTTGAGGGTGTTAGGCACGTCTCGACGAACCCCCCGTACGGGATCAGGTTCCACAACTCTAGGAAGCTCTTAAAGCTGTACGAAGCCCTCCTAACAACCCTCTCAAACCTGTTTGCCGGGTGTAGGGCAGCGATCATAACCGCTGCCGTGAAGCAGTTTGAGGAGGCCTTAGGGAGGGCCGGTGCCTCACTGGTTAACGTGCTGGACGTAATGCATGGCGGTTTAAGAGCAAGGATCTACGTCCTTAACCTGTAGGGGATGTCTACAAACATGGCGTTGAAACACATTTTAATTCACTGCTAGCAGTTTAATAGGTGCCCTTAGGGGTGTCGAGGGGTCAGGTGGTTAAGCTGGGCATAGTTGTCTCCGAGTTTAACTACGACGTAACCTACCTAATGCTTCAGAAGGCCTTAAACCACGCTAAGTTCCTGGGAGCTGAGGTAGCGTACGTGGTTAAGGTGCCGGGAGCTTTCGAGATACCGCTAGCTGCTAAGGGGTTGCTCGACCTAGCCGATGTCGACGCCGTCGTTACCTTAGGGGCCGTGATCCAGGGTGAGACGAAGCATGACGAGGTCGTCGCCCACCAGGTCTCTAGGAGGGTTATGGATTTAGGGCTCGAGTACGGGAAGCCCGTCACGCTAGGTATTATAGGGCCCGGGGCTAGTAGGGCTCAAGCCCTTGAGAGGGTCGAGGACTACGCTAGGAGGGCTGTTGAGGCTGCTGTTAAGATGGTTAGGAGGCTTAAGGAGCTTAAGGGGTCGCGCTACGAGGGCAGCACCGTGGTTGTTGAGTAGGGGGGCGGGATGCCCTACACAGCCGTTGTCTCGTTCGTTGGATATAGGGAGTGGACTGAGTCCCTAGGCCCTGATAGGGAGTGGCTCATCCAGGTTGTTCAGTCGAGGCTCTACGAGGTGATCCAGTCTTTTAGTAAGGACTTAGACGGGGTGGCCCTACCGCTGAGGTACGACGTCCAGGTAGTGCTCCTGCCAGCGAGCGTTGATGTCTGGGGCTTCGTTAGGGGGCTTAAAGCTGCTGTTGAGCCCTACTCACCGACACCGGTAGCTGTTAGGGTGTGCTACGGCAACCCTGCTAGGGCGTTGAGTAGGTGTGGTAGGGAGCTCAGCGAGGACTACATAGAGTACTGCAGTAACTGCGAGGACGCGCTGGCTGTAGCTCACGCCGACCTAAACTTCTTCAGCAGGTTAACAGAGGAGGGGGGCTTCTACACCGCGTACGTAAACATCGTTAAGTACCTAGCGGGGCTCGCTGAGGTGCTTAACGGTAAGGCGGTGGTTCAGTACTTAGGCGGTGATAACCTGGTTGCCGTAACCTCTGAGGATCTCCTAGGGGATGTCCTGGAGGCGCTGACGTCCAGGGACGGGGTTAAGGTAGGTGTTGGGGTGTCCCCGGTACCTAAGAAGGCCTTTGAGAGGGCCGCCGATGCCCTCACCCAGTTAAGGGCTGAGGGGAGGGTTAGGAAGTACTTAGTGGTTAGGGGTTAGCGCCCTAGCTATTGCTAGCCCTCCTAGCTAGGTAGGTTAGGGCCGCTGCAGCCGCTGCTAGGACCGCTAGGGCTACGGGGCCTTCAGGTATTGGTGCTGGCTGCCCCACAATGACTACCGTCGGGTCATTGACCTCCCTAGTTAACGGGTTATCTGTTACCTCCTCAGCGGCCTTACAGCAGTAGGTTATGTCGGGGTACTCCACAACCCCTTGAGCCACTATTAAGTCCCCGTACTGAGGGTCGTTGTTAACAACGACCTCGAACACCACTGCCTCAACGGAGTGCCCGGCCCCCACCGTTATGTTCTTAATCACGACCTCGCTAGGTGTTGACTCGTTAATGGCTCCTTGGGCGTGCCTAACCACCTTAAGGGAGTTCGTGCCGTTGGGTACCGGGATCGTTAGGTTAACGTTCCTCGCCGGGTAGTTACCCGTGTTCTCTATTATTACGGTGTACCTTAACGTGTCGTTATCCTCTACGCTGCCCCCGTTAACGTCCTCAACGATTAGGTAGGTGTTGCTTAGGTTGTAGTAGTAGGGTGTTGGGGGGTCTACGAGGGGGTGGTAGTCGAGGTTGTGGGGTGTGTCGGTATCGCCTAGGTAGTCGCCGTCCGTGTCGCTACCGCTGTAGTCGCTCCAGTAGTTCCCCCCAACCCACGGACTCCTAACGATGCTTAGGGAGTAGGTTGGGGTGGTGTTCCAGCTCCCGATACCTCCCGGGTTAACCACGTTAACGCTGTTGTTGAATAGGTTGTCGTAGACTAGGAGGTCCGATACGTCGCTGTTAACAATAACCCCTATACCGCTCCCCTCAATGATGTTCCTGTAGATCGTTACGTTCCTTACATCGTCCTCGAGGGATATCGATGAGTTGAGGTTGTTGCTAACGTTGTTACACGCTATTAGCGCGTAGTCAACCCTCATGCTGGGGGGGCTTACGTCGAGGAGCCTGATGCCTACGTAGAACCTACTTATGTTGTTGTACCTAATCACCACCCCTGAGAGGCCGTAGCCGCCGCCGGTGGCGAAGATACCTACATGTGCCTCGCTACTAGCTAGGCTACCCACTACCTCGTTCCCCTCTATGGTCCAGTGGGCGTAGGCCCCCTGACTCGGGTCGTAGCCCGTTCCCCCCTTAACTATTATTGCCTCAACACCCTTCCCCATGTATATCCTGTTGCCCTTAACCAGGGGGTCCGTGAAGTAGCCGCATATCGCTGTACCACCGTCGAACGGGCTCCCGTACGGGGCCTCCTGGTAGAAGGTGTTCCCAGCAATTACCGACCTCTCCAGGTCGTACCACCCGCTCACCGACGTCGACCCGACCATGCCTATAGCGCTGGTCCACGTCCACCAGTCGGGCATCCAGTAGACCGGTGATGCGTTGAAGACGTTGTTGCTAACGTTGATGGCGGCTATGTAGGCGTACACGCCGTAGTAGTAGTTTAGGTAGAAGGTGTTGTTGTGTATCTCAACTATTGAGGGCCCGAGGGCTACCCCGTATAGCTTAACCCCGTATGCTACGTCCACGAACTTATTACCCCTAATCACCGGGGCCTTCTCCCCGTTGAAGTACCTCCTAGCCATAACACCCCTGTTAACCCACTTAAACAGGCAGCCCTCAACGACTGCCCCCTCCGTGTGGTCGTCTAGGAAGAGGCCGTAGTAGCAGCTGTACTCCCTAGCAGCCCCCTCACCGGTGGGTGGTGAGCTACCCCTCAACACACATGCCTTGAGGGTGAAGTTCTCGTAGCCTGCTGAAACCCATATAGCTGCGTAGTTGCTGCTGCCGGGCGGGGGCCCAACGACCTCTACCCCCTCAATGGTTACGTTATGGCCATTAACCGTTATGACGTCCCACGACAGCGCGGAGCCGTTAACAACTACGACTGGGGAGCCGTTGAAGCCGGGCTGGGTGCTCCCGTTAACCACCGTGTTGCTCTCATCAATGAATAGGGGGGCCTCTAGGTTAATAACCCATACAGACCCGTTGAATCCCGGGTCCGACTCAGGTATGTTAAACACCACAATAGATGGACCCCCATCACTAGAGGACTCCTCTAGAGCCCACCTCAAGCTACCGGGACCTCCATCCATGGTGTTATTGACGACGTAGAGGTGCACCCCGCTTGACACAACTATGGAGCCGTTAGGTAAGGTGAGAACTATAAGAGCTACGTATAAAAGCATGTGGGTAATGTAGTACCACCTCACAGGGGCGGCACCTCCCTCTAGATAATATAATATATGGCTAGAGACGTACACTCATCGATTTAACGTCGCAAAAATTTAAAAGTACCACTTTACCTCAAATGCTTAAAAAGTGTTAGGACTTTTTTATTTGATAGCTTCCCGCTCTACTTGCTAATGTTAACTGCGCTCTAGCTGTGGTCTTCTTAATAGTAGGGTTTTCTGAGTTGGTTGGCTTTAGTGATTCTCTTAGATATCTCGCTGACTACGTCCTCTCTCTGATGGCCCTCCCTCCTTAGTGCGTCTATTAGGGGGACCCTGTTCTCGTAGTTCATTATGCATGGCTGGATGTAGCCGTTGCTGGTGACCCTCATCCTGTTGCATGCTGAGCAGAAGTAGGGGTTGTTGTAGGCCATAACTAGCTCCACCCTGACCCCAGTGTTTAGGGTGTAGGTTGGTCTGTTGTGCTGCTCAGCCCTAATTGTGAAGTTGCTGCTCAACCTATCTAGGTACTCCATGAAGACCTCTAGGGGTGTGTAGTACTTAGAGAATACGTGCTCCCCGAGCCCTACCGGCTGGAGCTCTATTAACTGCACGTTAACCCCTAGGTTCGATGCTAGGTCTATGAGGTCGGGGACCTCGCTATCGTTAACACCCTTAAGGACTACGAAGTTTAGCTTAACACCTAGGCCGGAGTCCAGCGCGGCCCTAACACCTTCAAGGACCCTGTCAAGGCCGTTAACACCTGTAACCTCCCTAAAAACGGGGGCCCTCAGCGAGTGAATGCTTACGTTAACCCTGTCAAGCCCTGCATCAGCTAGCTGAGGGGCTAGGGTAGGTAGGTAGTAACCGTTAGTAGTCATCGATAGGTCCTCAGGGGACCCGTACTCCTTAACCCCCCTAACAACATCGACTACATCGGCCCTAACTAGGGGCTCGCCACCAGTGAGCTTAAACCTCCTAACACCTAGCTTAAGACCTGCCTCAGCAATAACCCCGTAATCCCTAGGGGTCAGCGGGTCCCGCCTAGAGTACCACGGCGGCGGCTCCCCCTCCCTATGGCAGAAGAAGCAGGAGAAGTTACACCTCCTAGTGATGTTGAACCTCAGCGTAGTTAAAGGCCTCCCCCACCTATCCACCAACACCCTAGACACCCACCTAAGGTCTAGTAGTAAGGTAAAGCAGAATATTTAAAATATTCACTAGCTATTTAAAACAGGTCTGTTTTACGTCTTAACCTTCCTTAAAACCCTTACGTATTCTATCTGGGTGTAGGGGTACTGACCCTCCTCATCCTTCTCGTACTTCTTAACCATATCCCACACGTTTAGGAGGGATGTAGCTACAGCCGTTAGGGCCTCCATCTCAACACCGGTCCTGGACCTAGCCCTAACCTCAGCCCTAACAACAACCCCGTCATTGACGACCCTAAACTTAATGTCTACACCCTCAATAGGTATTGGGTGGCACAGGGGTAGGAGCTCAGGCGTCTTCTTAACACCTATAATCCCACCTAGCTCTGCAACAGAGGCAACATCCCCCTTCTCAACCCTGCCAGACGCTATGGCCTCAACGGTGCTCCTCCTAAGCCTTATCTTACCCTCAGCAACGGCTACCCTAAGGCTCACAGGCTTACCTGAGATATCCACCATCCTAACACCGCTCACCGCAGCCACCCAGGCCCGGGCTACTCAATGAAGGTCCTGTCCTCCTTAGGGGCGAAGGGAGGTGTGG
>Ga0180302_10000976_pt1 | contig 13399 bp, 12 predicted proteins | sample GuaBasSediGuay17_FD_121794 | JGI IMG/M metagenome (GOLD analysis project Ga0180302, IMG submission 121794) | Subseafloor sediment microbial communities from Guaymas Basin, Gulf of California, Mexico - Guay17, Core 4571-4, 12-15 cm | ecosystem: Environmental > Aquatic > Marine > Hydrothermal... | reverse complement strand
ATTACGTCACCGTCGCGTTTGTTATAGTATTCCCTTTATAAATGTATCCTTAATAGAATTTTTATAAAGGTGTCACTTTTATAAAGCACTTAGGCTATATCTTAAAGAGAGTATGTCATCTAGACTTAAATATGATTTTGACTTAAGATCTCTGAAGTACTTAAAGTATAAACTCCTCGCTTTCTTACTTGATAATAACGTTAAGATCATAACCCCTATTTTTTCTCTAATCACTGGAATTTCCTATCCTGAGCTTTTAGGTAAAGTGACAGCAAATCGTAGATTACAATTAAAGCTTTTAAAATCGCTTTCTGAGGAAGACTTCTTAAAAAAGGAGATAATTAGTAAGGTTATAGCGTGTCCTAAGTGTGGTTCCTTTGAAGTAGTTACAAGATACTACTGTCCATCATGTAACTCCTTTAATCTGGATAGAGTCTCCTTAATATCTCATAAGACATGTGGCTATATAGGGACTAATAGAGACTTCAGAAGAGTTAATGACAAATTAGTTTGTCCTAAGTGTGGAGGTGTGCTCAAAAATGGAGACTATACTGTAATGGGTAGAGTTTTCGAGTGTTTAGAATGTAAAGCTAGATTTGACCAGCCTGTAATAAAACACTCCTGTCTTAAATGTGGTCATGAATTTGATATGTTAAATTCAAACTTAATTCCAATATACAAGTACGTTGTGAACCTAGATAAAGTCAAAGCTATTGCTAATGAAATAGCAATAGAGCTCCTTTCCTCATTACTTCAAAAACTAGGCTTCAAAATAGTTGAAAATACAATAACGGGAAGAAGCGGTATAATACACACGTTTGACATAATAGCAGTTAAAGATAATTTTAAAGTAGGAATTGACATAGTTCCGCCTGGCACAAAAGAACAAGATGTATTTAAAGTACTTACTGTTAGTTTTGGAAAAATAATGGATTTAAGCGATGTAATGATAATCTTAGCAATTCCACATAATCTAAGTCAAAGTCTACCAAGCTTCCATAACCCCAATGTAAACTTTAATGTAATTCAATATAAGAAGTTCTCTGAATTACCTAGCCTTATAAAGGAATTAGTAGGAAGAGGTAAATCAGGAGAAGAAGTCAAACAAGAATAGGTTATATCTCTCTTTACCTCTTTATCTTCGGGAAAGGCAAGAATCTCGATATTATCGGAATTAGTACTCCGTAGAATAGAGCAGTTATGCTTACTAAAATTATAGAGTGAATAAAACCGCGAGAAACTTTACCAGCTCTCATCTTACCTACTATAAGCCCACCGAAAATAGATTCCAGTAATGAGACATAGTAAAATATGACTTCATAAATGTCTGACATAATGGTTCCTTTTAAGAAAGGAACACCTACAGCAAAAGCACTCAAAGGTTTAAAGAATATCTCAGTAAGAACTGTTGATATTACTAGGAACAGTATTAAAGCTATGTAAACAGTCCAAGCATAAGGAGCTATTTTTGCCTTTCTCTCAAGTTCAAATGCAAACAGTACGCTATAGACATCACCTGCAGTTTCAAGTACGTCAATTACTCTTGCACCGCTAGCATAAGCCTCATTTAAAATAGCTGACATAACCTTGGTACTGTATATATCGACTTTATCAGTTAGCATTTTTAATGAATCCTCTAAAGTAACACCTAATGCAGTTCTGAAAGCTACTCTTCTCATCTCTTCTCTAAGAGGACCTGAACCCCTAGCCGAAATTTCTTCTATAGCCTTAATTAATGGAACCCCAGACCTTACACTTTCAGCTAATTCTCTGAAGAACAACGGTAAATCACGCTCTATCTTTGACTCATAATTAGTATTTATAGCGACTGCTACAGTATAGGGAGTAAGCGCGACTATAATTAACACAGCTAAGCCTAAATTAAAGTGTCTTCCTAATGGAATTATTATTGACGTACCGGGAACTCTATAAACCATCTTTCTTTCGACTTCTCTTCTATACTCAAAGTATAGAAATGCTAGAACTGGAATTATTAGACACACTGATATGATAGCTATAATCATCTTGTTTCGTTTTGTCATTCTTATATACATAACTCACACCTTCGACATTACCATGTCTACTATTATTAGTATCGCCATTGCCGAAAAGGGTACAAAGATGAATAGGAAGACGAGCATTAAGAACATTGGTGGCAGATTAAAGAGTTTGCCTCCTATTATATCCATTATGGATAGCATTATTATTGTGATTATGGGTCCTGCTACTAGAAGAGTTATGTACATCTCAGAGATGGTTGCAAGAGCGCTAGTGAGTCTGGAGAGTTCTTCAGAACGTTCTTTAAACAATCTACGTAAGTAGAAAGCTAGGTATTCTCTTAAATCACCACCAGTTATGATTACATTTCTTAAACCAGAGTAGAATTCTTGAAGTACAGGTGAAGGTGCTGTAGTTGCTCTATTTTTTAATGCAGTTAAGGTATCACATCCGAGCATTTTTATATCTCTTAGAATTCTTAACGCCTCTCTTCTAATATCCTTCGAAGGGTCTATCTCAGCAACCTTTTCAAACATCTTTTCAGGTATAACTCCTGCCGCTGCTATTGTGGTCATATAACTCAGAGTATATATTAATCGTATCCGAATAGACTCTCCACGAGTTTTAGCTATATGGTAGGGATAGTAGACTAAGGCTAAAAGTACCGTCAAAGCTACTGAAGCTCCTACGGTTACTCCTAACATCAAAGCGCCAAACCATGGAAACTTTGAAATCGTATAAAATATAACCGCTAGAACAATTGTAGAGATTACAAAGCTAGTAGTCGTAATTATGACCGAATGACGTACATAGACCTCAAAAGGCACTGTTAACATTGCTTTTTCATAAGCCTCACTAAGTTCAAGTATCATATTATTGATAATGCCTCTCAATCCTTTCTGTCGGCCACGAAGTCCTCCAGTAACTTTACTCATTAACGAACACCAACCATGAATTTTCTCTTTACACTTTCAGGCTTATAATAATACTCTCTAATTACTTTCGCGACTTCCTTAAAAGACCTTACATCTAGCTCGACTAATTTTCTCAGTATTGCCTCTCTAACTCTTAGCTCTTCCATTAAGTCTCCGATTACATAAACGCCCATTTCAGGCATTTTCTCAAGAAGGAGGCTTTTTCCAGTAAACTCTATTCTATCTGATATTGGATCCCATCGAAATACTTGGTGCAACTCTACGTTCTCGCCGTCTGGAGTTAAGCCTAATGCCTCATATACTCCAATTATTCTCCTAAAAATAGTACCATGTCTCTCTATTCTGGCTATTTCTATAAAGACGTTCATCATAGGGATTAACTCTTTCGGAACATTCATAGGTCTTGTCTCTAATCTCTTAATTGCGTATCGAACATTCTCAGCATGCATTGTAGATAGTCCAGCATGTCCTGTTGCTATTGCTTGAAATAAAGTATAAGCCTCTTCTCCTCTTATCTCTCCGACAATTATGTAGTCTGGTCTTTGTCTTAGCGCTGTTCTAAGCAATTCATAAAGAGTTACATTCATTCTCCAGGCTTCGTGAGATGGACGTGTAACCAATGGAATCCAATTCTCATGGGGTAAATTTATTTCTGGAGTATCCTCAATAGTCACTATTTTAGCCTCTGGCCTTATGAACATGGCTATTGCGTTCAATGTTGTGGTCTTACCAGAACCAGTGACTCCTAAGACCATAGCACTTCTCTTTAAGTCTATAAGAAGCCAAAGGTAGGCTCCTAAAAGCGGAGACATAGTTCCAAATTTTATTAAATCAATGACTGTGTAAGGCTCTTCTCTAAACTTTCTTATAGTAAACGTTCCTCCTCTTCTAGATATTTCACTCAAAGTTAGATGAACCCTGTAACCTTCAGGGAGTGCTCCTTCAACTATGGGAAAGGCTACAGATATCTGTTTCCCAGCCTTATAGGCTAACCTATTTAACGTCCTCATTAGGTCTTCATTTGTCTTATAAACTATATTTGATGGTAAGGATTCATAGCGTCTATGCCAAACGTAAACTGGTAATCCCACTCCATCACAGCTTATATCCTCTATATTTGGATCTTTCATCATTACCTCTAATTCACCATATCCTAGCAGATCTCTAACTAAATAGTATGCTATTTTGTCCCTGGACTCTGGTCTAATTTTGAGTTTGTATTTCTTGATTATTTCTTCAAATTTTCGTTTTATGTACTCCTCCATAGCTTTTCTATCACGTAGTATGTCTATATCGGGTTCACAAGTTTCGATAATATAACTCTTAATCTTCTCTAGTAACCTTCTTTCTTCCTCATTAAGCTCGGGCTCAATAACTAAATACTCTAACCTCCCAGTAATTCTGTCATACACTATTGCTGCATAACCAAAATTCTCTATTACTTTATAAAACTCCTTGAATACTTTGTTATTCAGTGAAGACATGCAGACACCGCATCCAAAAACGCCTCATGATTCTCCTAAGTGAAGGTATAATTAAGTTTATCGGTATTAAAAATACAGAGACACCCCCTAGGGGCTTAAGTGTGAGAGAGCTAAATGAGGCACTTAATAAAGCACTAATAACATTGAAAGAAGAACTGAAGCACGACCTTTACAGCGTCATTGTTATAGGCTCGATATCGAGACCATCAGAATATGTTGATGGTCTTAGTGACACAGATATGATAGTGATATCAGCAAGAAGACCTAGTACTGCAGAGAGGTATAGAATATTGGAGAATTTATCAGGCTTTAGAGTTAACTTATTCTTCCTTAAACCAGAAGATGTCATTAAGATAATTAAAAGTGGCTATCCTCTCGCTTGGAGACTATTCTACGATTCAAAAACTCTCTATGACAACGGTACTCTTGAGCGTATATTGAAAAACACTCAACCAGTAATAAATGAATGCACCATAAGTGTCTTAAAGAAATCGTCGCTTGTGGCGCTCTCTGTTGCTGTAGAGAATTACTTTATAGGATATTTTACCGAAGGAATAAACTGGTTACATAAATCACTCAAATATGGAGCCCAATGGTTACTAGCACATAATGGCTTAATTCCCACATCAGATGCAGAGATAATAGAGCTATTAAAAAGTGTTGAAGTTCCACCATTAGTTATATCATGTTTTGAAAAGCTCGTTTTTGTCAGAAAAAGAAAAAGAATTTCTAATCTAATGCTTAGACCACTAATCAACACAACAGTCAGAGCTCTATGCCTAATATATGATGTCAAGGGTTCAGACTGGACTATGGTCGAGATGAAGATGAGGGAAATGATGGTTGATGGTGTCTTGACTAAAATTAGCGCTGTTCTTGAAGAGAATAAACTTAAATGGAATGTTTGGATACTAAGACGCGGTGTAAAAGTTAAGGAAGTCATCGAGTAACTCTAAGTTTAAGCCTTTAATAGTCTAAACCTCTTATAAATAAGAGGTGGTCATTTGAAGGTTTATTTCAAAGAGATAATAGTTAGTACTAAAAGGAACTTAGAGTTAGTTGATATAACTCGTGAAGTGGAGAAATGTGTCTCTCAAAGTGGGATAAAGAATGGTATGTGTTTAGTTTACGCTCCTCATGCCACTGCAGCCATAATAGCAAATGAACATGAAAGTGGTCTTATGGATGACATACTCAGTAAAGTAAGGGAGGAGTATCCTAAGGATGGAAAGTGGAGGCATAACATAATAGACGATAATGCTGCTGCACATTTAGCGTCAGCGTTTATAGCGTCATCAAGAATCTTTCCTGTACGGGAAGGTAGGTTAATCCGAGGTACATGGCAAAACATATTTTTGCTAGAATTAGACGGACCGCGTAGCTACAGGAGGATTATAGTAGAAGTGATGGGTGAGTAATTAATTATTAAGTATATCGAGAGTACTTCGATACTACAAATCTAGTAAAAAGTCAAGATGGGAATCCCCCTGTGGACCACTTGGGCATACCATCAATCTCAACGCTTATATTCCACTTAAGATAACCCTAATACATGAAAGCCAGAGAGGTCTTGAAGTCTGAACTCCTCTTTCCACCTGAGAAGAAAAAAATTAATCCTCTATTGATGCTAATAATAGTACTAATTGTCCTGCTTGCAATGAGTTCACTCTATGTCCTATACACATACTCAGAGGAGTTTAAAAAATTGATAGACACCTTTATCGACAGGTTTAAAGAGATCTTTTTACCATATTCTTGAAACAAGCATGATTGCAATAAATATAATATCATAGTAGTGCCAAGTTAGCAAAGCATTAAAAATATCAATAGGTCTTTCTCATTTTTCTCATAACACTTTCAGGTAAAACTTCATCTTCTATCCTTCTAGCTAGAGGTCGAGTTAGAACTAGTCCAACCCCGTTCCTTATCTCTATTTCCCAAGCTCTCAGATCATGAGGAGTTTGTCTCATTTTTTCAATTATCAGGTATCTAACTAGTTTTCCACCAATAATTCTCCTTCTGAAGTGAATTATACCATCAGCAACGTGTTCTATTCCCCAACCAAAAGCGCTTCTTGTTGTAATAGCATATTGAGATGTGGCATAAATTGTGAAATGCCATTTACTTAATACTCTTTTCACGAAATAGCTTTGTTCTCTAGCTTTAACTGGTGCTTTGAGCCAAAAAGCACTCATAGAATCAATAATTAATCTCTTTACTCCTCTTCCTAAATACTTTTTAGCAGTTATCACCTTATCTATCATCTCTTCTATGGTAACTTCTCTTAAGCTCCACTCGTCCTCTTTTTCACGCATAAGCGCATCAATTATGAGAATCTTTCCATTAGCCACAGCTTCACTAAAATCCATTTCAAATTGTTCTGCCTGTCTTATTATACTCTCTCTGCTCTCCTCTGTAGTTACGTATATGCACTTTTCCCCACACAGTATACCAGACCATGCAAAGTGAAGGCAAGCTATGGTCTTCCCTGTTCCAGGTTGTCCAACTAATGCTACAAAAAATCCTTCTGGTATTCCACCAGTAAGTAATTCATCTAATTTAGGAATGCCTGTCGAAAGTCTTACTATCTTCCGGTATTCCATCTAAATCACTATTACTTCATTAGCCTAGTGTCCCCTATCCTAATCTCTTATTATGTAATTATAAGTTATATGCTGATCTTCCTCTTCTCCTCTAACTCTTTAATTAAATCCCTCTCTATAACTTCTCCTCTTGGCTTTACCTCCTTAAATATCTGAGCTTGAAACCTGTAAACCCTGGTTTGTTTGTCTAACCAGCATTCAGGTGTTAATCCAGCCTTCATACATGCTTCGCAGAGAAACTCTTCCTCATCCCAACCATACTCAACAGGTACTTGAGGTAATAATAGCCCACTAAAAATGCCTCTTTCAATGACCAGTCCATGATATCCAATCTTAATTGCCTTAGGATAATCCTTAGGACTCTTAACCTCTATTTCCTCTAATGGAGATAGTATTGATACTTCAAACACTATTTTTTCAAGCTCATTCTTACTTAGTGGGGGGAATCTTGGGTCTTCAAAAGCTGCAGCCATAGCCGACTCTATTATTGCTCGTGTAACATTAAAATAGCCTCTCGGAAAACCTATACACCCTCTAAGCATATACCTATCCTTTTGAATGATTTCTATTGTCGTAAAAACTCCATATTTATCTTTTAGCATCTTAGGCGGAGTATCCTCAGGAATTTCGATAACTCTTCCGCTAAAAATACGTTCTTCAACAGCCCTTCGGGCTAACCTGACTAAGAACGTACCTTCTTCAATATTGTATGGTCTAAATCTCTCCATAGTACTCTAAAAATTACTATCTCCTATATTTTTATAACTGCTAGGTCAAAGAGTTATCTCTGCATCATTATTTTAACGTCAACTGCAATACAGCCTTTGCCTTTTTCATAGGTAAATAGAGGGTTGACGTCTATATCTGAAATCTCTGGAAAGTCCAAAGCCAACTTTGAGACTCTCAGTATAACCTCTTTTACAGACTCAATATCAGATTCTGATTCACCTCTAAATCCCTTTAACAGAGCATAGACCTTAGTCTCCTTCATCATTTCTTCAGCGTCTTCCATAGAGACTGGCGCTATTCTAAATGACACATCCTTCATTAATTCCACTAATATTCCTCCTGCTCCAAACATTATTACTGGACCAAAGACAGGATCCCTGTGCATTCCTACTATAACTTCCTTACCCTGAGGTATCATTTTCCTAACTATTACTCCCTTTATCGTAGCCTCAGGAGCTAACTTTCTAACACTTTCTAGAATCTCCCTATATGCTTTTCTAACTCCTTCAGCATCCTTTATGTTTAGCTTTATACCGCCCACTTCAGTCTTATGAATTATTTGGGGAGATTCAACTTCAAGAACCACTGGATAGCCCAGCCTATTTGATATCACCACTGCTTCCTCCTCACTTTTAGCTAGTGGTTTCTCTGGAACTGGAATACCATAAGCTAAAGCCACTTCTGCAGCTTCAGCTGGACTTAGTGCTCGTCTTCCTTCCTTTAAGGCACCGTAAATTAACTTAGCAACTCTCTCTCTATCAACCTTTATTGTTGGATATGTTCTCTTAGGTTTACGTAGATATCTAGCATATTGGTAAATGGCTCCTAAAGCCGAAACAGCCTCCTCTGGTGAAGCATATGCTGGTATACCAGCCTTTGTTAGCTTTTGGTATGCTTTTTCACACTCTATACCACCAATAAAGGCTGCAACAACAGGCTTCCTAGCGCCAGTTGCTTTGTAAGCTGTTATTAAGCCATCAGCTATGTCTAGAGGCGACGTTATGGCTGTATGACAATAAAGCACGACTACAGCATCAACTCTGTGATCCTCTAAGGCAACTCTCAATGCTCCCTCATACCACTCTCTTGTTGCCATTCCGGTTAAGTCTACTGGGTTTAGGGTGCTACCAAATGGGGGCATGAATTTCCTTAACTTTTCAGCTAAGTCCCGTGGTATATCCATCAGTTTAAGTCCATACTCGCTAGCAGCATCTGTAGCCATGACCCCAGCTCCGCCACCGTTTGTGATTATGATGACATTTTCGCCACGAGGTAATGGTGCTTTAGCTAAGGCTACAGCCCAGTTGAATAGTTCTATGAAGTTAGAAGCCCTTAATACACCAGATTGTTTAAAAGCTGCATCATATGCTATATCTGATCCTGCTAAGGAACCAGTATGAGACTTTATAGCAGCTACTGTTCTCTCTGTTTTCCCTGCTTTTAGAACTATGACTGGCTTGCATTTTGTAACTTTCTTGGCTACTTCTAAAAACCTTCTTCCATCATCTGTTCCCTCGAGATATATTGTAATTACTTTAGTGTAAGGATCCTCAGCGAAGAATTCCATGAGGTCTATTTCATTTACGTCAGCTTTATTGCCTATACTAACCAAATCAGAAAGTCCTATTTTCTTTAATACTGTCCATCCGACTAGTCCTATGGCAAGGGCACCGCTCTGTGTTATAAACGCTATTTCGCCCTTTAGAGGTAAGCCTTGACAGAAACTTGCATTTACTCCTTCAACTGTATCACATACTCCAACTATGTTTGGACCTAGGAGTCTCATTCCAGCACTTCTAGCTATTTTAACTAATTCTAATTCAGCTTCAACATTTCCAACTTCTTTAAACCCTGCAGAGATAATAGCAACAGCTTTAACTTTCTTCTTAGCACAATCCTTTAAGACTATAGGTACAATTCTTGCTGGAACTACTATTACCGCTAGGTCTACAGGAACAGGAACATCTTTAACAGAAGGATAGCATTTAAGTCCTAATATTTGAGTGGCTTTAGGATTTATTGGAAAGACCTTATCGGGTGGATAGCCTCCATCCAGCAAGTTCTTCAAGACTTGATATCCGATTTTTTCAGGGCTTCGAGAAGCACCTATTACGGCTACAGTAGCTGGTCTTAAGAGAGGTCTTAATTGTTCGTAGGTGCTCTTCTTTTCCAAATGTGTCACCTCTACACCAAACCATCTAATCTTACAACATTTAATATCCCTTTCCTTAAATTAAATACGACAATTGTAGAAATTTTTAAGGCTATCTAGGAAGGGTCACCCCTCTTTGACCTTGATATTTCCCTCTATAAGGTTCTGTCTTCGAGAGCAGCTTCATGAAGACTACATGCGCAAATCTCATACCTCTTTTAAGTAATACTGGAAAAGCCCCACCATGGACTTCTAGAGTTAGTTGTCCTTCGAAACCAGCATCTATTATTGTAGGAGGAATGCTGAGTCCAAGTCTAGCAAAAGTACTCCTCAACTCTACAAAGCCAGCTATGTCATTCGGCATTTTAATGTATTCTAAAGTCGAAACTAATACTTTCATATATGGCTGTAAAATGAATGCTCTATCTATCTTGACGATCTTGTAGTACTCTTGCAGATCATGTTTTAGTATATTGTCTGGATCTAAAGGCTCTGGATTGTTTAAAAGAATGGCTATTTCATCCCCTATTCTTAAATCTATCCCATTTTCTCTAACTATTTCGTCATTAAATGGTTCTATGACTAGGTAACCCTTCTTTACAGCATCAAGGAGGTCAGTTCTAGATAGGATCATAATCTCAGACCATAGCATGGAGAGGTTATATAAGGACCTAACGTATCTCCTAGTCAGTATCTCACTGAGACTTCGTAGGATAACATATGCTAATACTATTTAGCAAAAGGAAGATTAAAGCCAAAATACAACATTTAAAACAGACTCGTAACTTAATGTAAATAATTAAATGATATTATACGTTTAATAAAATCTTCATGAGTTCAGTGTCATTATCATTGTAAAACTTTAGTGCTTGTTTTATAGTCCAATACTTTAAATGAGACTTACCTTCGTTGATCAATTTAACTAAATGTTTAACATATTTTAAGTCTGACTCATAAATATGGTAAGATGACGCTATATGGGTGTAGCTTCCAACTCCAACTCCCAGTTTCTTGGCTATGATTTTCTGTAAAGTTGTTAAAGCGAGCATATTGTAAAATGCTGCCTTGAATGCATCGTTGCTCCTAAAAACTACCCACATACACAACCTTCCATTAATCACTCTGCACTGGATTAGCTGTAAACAAGGAGGAGAATCCACAAATTGATCCTTATGAGGCATCCATGTAATTGCTATCGCTCTACGTGAATAGGGTGCTTGCACTAGTTTCTCTATAATATAATCGATTTGGTCGATCTTCCTGCCATCCACTTCATAGGACATCAAGCGCTCATGATAAGTATAGTGCCAATCTTTTCCAATTCTCCAATCATTAATGCCATATAATATCTCTTTTATATAAGTGAATAAGCTTTTGAAATCCAACACTCCTGCTAGATGAATTCTAGGCTCCTTCAAGGGTTCTTTTACTTTAATGATTGCAGTTACCTCTCTACACTTTGTGTTCCACTCTGAATTTATGTCAATTCCCTTTTCGTAAACCTCCTTTACGGAAAGCTCCCAGGCTTGCGGCAGTATGTCTGACTCAATAATTACTAACGGAAACATGTCACCACTCTCAAGTTTGAGCAAGCTCTACTCTGTAGGTTAGGAATTCAATTATAAAGCTATAGTTTAATATACGTATTCTAACATTTAAAAGTGGTGCACTATAAGAAAAAAGATAGTAAATAGCAGTACAGACGTAAGACTGAATTATATCACAGTGCCTTTCATTTCTATGAACATCGAACTATAATTAAAATGCAGACGATAAAGGTCTTAGGTGTATAATAAAAAGAGGAATTTAGTAAGTTATTGTAATTTTCTTTCCAGTAACTGCTGACTCAGCGATAGCGTCTAATACGACCATATTCTTATATCCGTCCTCTATCGTGGCTCCCCATGGACCTATCTCTTTATCATTCACAACAACATCTAAGAAGTGATATAGCTCATTAAGAAATGTATGCTCCCAACCAATTACATGTCCTGGTGGCCAATAATACTTAATGTATGGATGATGTGCCTCAGTAACGAGAACACAATTCCACCCCTCTATCTCCTTAACAAAAGTATCTTTCCAATATACGTACAGCTCATTTGGTCTCTCTAAATTAAACTCTATTGAACCCTTCTCTCCATTTATTTCAAAGTTGTTATAGTTCTTCCTCCCAGTTGCAAATCTACTGGCCTCTAATGTCCCTATAGCCCCATTTCTAAATTCTACAGTCGCTACAAAGGCATCTTCAACAGTAACTTTTCCCTTTTTCGTTGGATCCTCTGGTAGGGGTCTTTCCTCTATGAACGTTTTCATCATTCCAGTTACACTTTGAGGCTCACCCACAAGGAATCTAGCTAAGTCAACTATATGGCTTCCTAAATCTCCCAGAGGGCCACTTCCTGCTAGCTCTTTCCTCAGTCTCCAAACAAGTGGGAAGTTAGGATCAACAATCCAGTCTTGTAAGTATCTCGCTCTGAAGTGGTAGATCCTACCTAACAGTCCTTTATCGATTAATTGTTTTGCTAATACTACTGCTGGGACAAACCTATAATTGAAGGCTACCATTGCCTTAACTTTAGCTTTTTTATAAGCCTCATAAATCTCTTTAGCCTCTTTACTATTTCTAGCTAAAGGTTTTTCTACTACAACATGTTTTCCTGCCTCAAATGCTGCTATAGTAGGTTCTTTATGCATATGGTTGGGCAAACAGTTATCAACTATTTCTACCTCTGGATCCTTTATCACTTCTTTCCAATCAGTAGTATATCTCTTAAACCTGAATCTTAATGAAGCATCTTTGACCTTCTCTTCAGTTCTTCCATAGATTACTATTAGTTCAGGTATTGCTGGTGGAGGCCAGAAAAATATTTGTATGTCATTCCAAGCATGAGAATGGGCTTTTCCCATGAAGGCATATCCTAACATTCCAATGCCTATCTTCCTTATCTTTCCACTCATGTTTTACCTAGTTCTTTTAATAATTATAAGCTTTGTCAGCTACCTAGTATCTTGAATCTAGGATAATCAAAAGCTTAGTTCCAGAATATCGGATCACTTGCTTCCTTTTAACTCATCAAACTGTTAATCTAAGTGCTACGTTTGACCTAAAATGTTTTAAAAGAATTCCTTGTAAACAGTTTATAGGTGGCTTAAAATGATGTTAGGTTTTCTAACTGGCGGACAACTTGGTAACTTAAAAAGTACTCTAAAATGGGCTAAGGAACATAAGTTCGATAGTATTTCAATTTCCACTAGGCCTGGAAGTAAGTTCTTTGAAGCTAAAGAAGTTCTTTCAAACATTGAAGAATATAAAAAGATAATTGAAGATAGTGAGGTCATAGTATCGGCAATAGGATTTTATGGGAACCCAATACATCCTGAGGATAATGTTAGGAAATCTCATCAAGAATATTTTATGAAGCTAATAGACGTAGCCTACAAGTTAGAAATAAAGATAGTCACTGGATGGATAGGCAAAATCCCTGGAGCTAGTAT
>Ga0180302_10000975_pt1 | contig 13399 bp, 15 predicted proteins | sample GuaBasSediGuay17_FD_121794 | JGI IMG/M metagenome (GOLD analysis project Ga0180302, IMG submission 121794) | Subseafloor sediment microbial communities from Guaymas Basin, Gulf of California, Mexico - Guay17, Core 4571-4, 12-15 cm | ecosystem: Environmental > Aquatic > Marine > Hydrothermal... | reverse complement strand
TATCTGAGGAGAGCATCGTAGGGGGCGACGCGCTGGGGGAGAGGGGGAAGCGCGCGGAGGTCGTGGGTAGGGAGGCTGCTGAAAAGCTGGCAGCTACCCTACGCGCTGGAGCCCCCGTGGATCCCCACGCCCTAGACAACCTCATAATATATATGGCGCTGGCCAAGGGGAGGTCGGTGGTGCGCGCGGCTAAACTCACCAGCCACGCGGAGACTGCTATATGGCTGTGTCGACATATAACCGGTGCACACTTTGAAGTCGAGAAGGAGGATGGCCTAGTCAGGGTTGAGGCGGAGGGGATAGGATACGGATCCTAAGCTTAGAGCCCGGTGAGAGGCCGAAGATGCTCGCGGCACTACCCTTATTCACCGCGATCTCAAGGAAGCCCTCGCTATTTATAAGGAGGAGCGGCGCCCCCTCGGGAGCGTGGCCATACGAGGGGAGCAGCTTTAGGGCGATCTCCTTGCCTCTCAGCTCAACTGCAAGCATAGCCCCATAGCTCACGCCCAGCCCCCTGAGCATCTTTTCATCGACATTAAGGGCCACATTCCCGAAATCGTCTATGTAGAGAGCCTCGCACAGCATCTCACGCCCCCTAACGAGGGGCTTAGCGAAGCTAGGCTCTTCGAGGTGCTCGATGCGCCTGCCCACCTGGCTAAAGGGAACTCCTTTAGCCAGGTGGGCTGCAACTGGGGCGAACACGTCTCTGCCATGGAAGGTATGAGTGACTCGCGGTAGCATGAGGTCTCTATTCTCTATTACCCTCGCCTCCTCGACACCGTCTTCCGCTAACGCTAGTGAGAGGACGCCATTATCAGGCCCTATGAACACGTAGTTCCTGGACTTCACGGCCACCGCCCTCCTCTCGGTGCCTACGCCTGGATCAACTACTACGACGTGTATCGTGCCCCGGGGGAAGTACTTGTACGCCCCCCTGAGCACGTACGCGGCTGCCCTTACGTCGAATTTAGGCACGCCGTGGGCTATATCCACGATCTGAGCCTCGGGGCATATTGAGAGTATGACGCCCTTCATTGCGGCTACGTAGTGGTCCTTATAGCCGAAGTCTGTAAGCAGCGTTATTAGCGGCCTACGCTTCACGGATCTCGCGTCTCCACATCGAATTTAAGCCTTAGCGCTAAGGCAGACCTAAGATGCTAGTCCTGTTACGCGCATGATCACCGGTCCTCTTAGTCGTTGAGGCTCGCCTCACGCCTTGCCTATTTGCAGGTTGGAGCCATAGCCATGGTACCGAGTACATTCTGGAGCTGTCGGCTGGGGGCATGACGTCCGAAGAGCTCCAGCTCCCCTAATTAGGCTGGAGCGGGGGAGAGGTGTCCGCACTCGAGCGATATAGGCCTTAGATGCTAGATATTAAGGGGTATTCATTATAACGTTAGCCTTATCCGGAGTCTTGGGGGGTAACGGCGTGAGCGAGCTGGGAGATCTGCTCTTCGTGCCGGGCCCCGTTAACGTGAGCATGTCCGTGGCGGCGGAGATGGCTAGGCCCATGATCAGCCACAGGGCTGACCGCTTTCACGAGCTATTTGAGGATTTAAGGGATAAGTTGAGGAGGGTGCTGAGGACGAGGGGCGAGGTGATAGTCTTCACAGCCTCTGGCACGGGTGCGGTCGAGGCTGCGGTCGCCAATCTGGCTAAGGGCCGTAGAGCCCTGGTCCCGGGCACGGGAGAGTTCAGCACGAGGCTTGCAGAGACCCTGAGAAGGCATGGGGCTGAGGTCATGGTAGTTGATGCAGAAGTGGGCTCGGCTCCTAGCTTAGAGGAGATGAAGGAGCGGTTGGAGGAGTTTCAGCCAGATATCGTAGCTATGGTGTATAACGATACGTCGCCCGGGGTCAGGCTCAGCTACTTGCGCGAGCTGTGCAGAGAGGCGAAGTCGAGGGGCGCTTTGACAATCGTTGACGCGGTCTCCGCCGTGGGCGGCGATGAGCTCGATGTAGATGGGTGGGGCATAGACGTCTTAGCGGGCGCCTCGCAGAAGTGCCTAGCCGCGCCGCCGGGAGTCTCCTTCATCTCCCTAAGTGAGGATGCCGTAGCCTCCATTGTAAGCGAGCCCACGACCTTCTACTTCGATCTCCGCAGGTACTTGAGGTTCGCGGAGAGGTCGGAGACGCCCTTTACTCCAGCGGTGCCCCTGTTCTACTCGTTGAGAGCAGCTCTCTCAGCTATACTCGAGCGAGGCCTAGATAGGTGGATCCGGATGCATGCGGTGCGAGCCGCTGCGCTATATAGGGCGTTTGAGGAGATGGGGTTTGAGGCCTTCGTAAGGCGGCCGTATAGGTCGAGGACCGTGCTGTCGTTTAAGCCCCCCAGGGGGGTCAGTGTTGGGACTTTGAAGGCGGCGCTAGCCAGCAGGTACGGCATCTATGTGGCGGGCGGCCTTGGGAGCTTGAGGGACAAGATATTGAGGGTGGGCAATATGGGCCCGATAAGCTTGCGTGAGCTGGTAACGCTGGTAGCAGCGGTAGGCGTGGAACTCAGGAGGCTGGGGGTCAAGGCCGACGTAGGCGCGGCAATTGACGCTCTTGAGGAGGCGCTCGAGGGAATAAGCTGTGAGGGGAATTGAGCCGGTTAAGCTCAAGATCGATGGAGTAGTCTACGCCGTGGCAGCCATACTTGAGCTCGAGGAGCCCTTAGACCTAAACTCGCTGCTAAAAGCTGTGGGGAGGCCCAAGGAGGTTAAGGCCGTAGCCCTAAATCCCGAAGCCCTAGCTGGCCCCGCACACGTCTTGACAGCAGTAGAGTATGCGTTGAAGGCGTTTAGAAGGGGGCGGAACGCTGCACGAAGCTTCCACGTCGAAGTCATGCTATTCGCAGCCGCTACGCGTGAAATCTCTCGTGCACTGCCTCTCATGAGCCCTCCCGAGGGGGCTAGGCGGGTAGCCATCGCCTGCGTAGCTGATACTCCCACAGCATGTCTCAGCTACCTCGAGAGAGTGGCGAGGGAGTTAAGGGCATCGATAGCTCCTCTAAAGCGCGAGCCGGAGGCGGCGGCTAGAGTGGCTGAGGCCCTTGGCCTAGAGAGGCGGGAGCTCGAGGCTACCTACGCTGTAGATGTAGCAGAGGCTGTGGAGAAGGCCCTGCTGTCTAGGATGGCGCTAGAGTACCTCTCCCGCTGACTCTCTCCTAAGCCTCTGGACGGACAGTATGTGCCTAGGTTCAATGACCGAGACACCCGCGACGCGTCCGATTATCTCCACTAACACGATCTTATCCGGAGTCTCCAAGTTCACTTTGTTGCTGATGCCCGAGGCTATGGCCTCTATCAGCTCCCTCCTAGAGAGGGTGGTGAGCCTCTTCCTCACCTCAACCTTGTAAGTTTCCCCCTCCTTAAGCTTCTTAGCCGCCAATTCTAGGGCGGCACGCCTTATAGCCTCAATCTCGGCTGGAACGCACACCTCTATGGGCACGAGCTTCAGGAGGTATCTGAAATACCATGGTTCACGCTTCACTCTCTCCCTAGCCTCCTCCACGACCCTAATGGGATCCAGCTTCGTGTGCAGTACTGTGAGCCCGGGAAGGCCTGTTGTGCTAGCCCTAGCTGCGGGATCCCCCAAGTCCCTCAAGAAGTACCATAGCTCGCTCAGTAGCTCGTTCTCCCTGCCCCTATACGTGGAGGCTATGAGGTTAAACTCCTTGAGCATCAGTCTCAGAGCTCAAGCTCTAGCTCCTCAGCGCCGAGCTCTATAGCGGTCCTCTCCTCAACGCGCTCCACCATGCCGTCCCTAATCCAGACGATCCTATCACTGACGTCTATCATCTTCAGGTCGTGGGTAGCCACTATCACGGTGACGCCCCTCTCCACGTTAAGTTCCTTAAGGAGGTGCACGATCCTTAATCCTGTCTGTAGGTCTAGGTTGCCGGTCGGCTCGTCGGCGAGGATTATCGAGGGGTCGTTTGCTAGTGCCCTGGCTATGGCGACTCTCTGCTGCTGACCGCCGCTAAGCTCGGTGGGCCTGTGGTAGAGCCTATCGCCAAGCCCAACCCTCTCAAGGAGCTTCTTAGCCCTCTCTGCCCTCTCCTGCCTGGGAACGCCGGCGAATATCATTGGCACCATCACGTTGTCTAGGGCCGTTAACACGGGTATCAGGTTGAACGTCTGGAAAATGTAGCCTATCTTGTGGCACCTGACCCACGCCAGCTGTCGGGGAGTCAGGGTCGCTAAATCCCTCCCATCTAGGTATACCTTGCCCTTAGTTGGCCTATCAAGGGCCCCTATCATGTTGAACAGGGTAGTCTTGCCGGAGCCCGAGGGCCCGAGTATAGACAGGTACTCCCCATATCTGATCTTCAAGTTGATGCCGCGTAAGGCCTTAACCGTCTCCCCCCTCAAGAAGTAGTACTTGTGTAGGTTCTCTGTGACTACCACATATTCGGGCTTACTGGCCAACCTGACCCCCAAGGATAGGAGGCTACACACTTAAAAAGTCATTGCCACGTGCTAGATCGAGGCGCATGCGCATATGCGTTGAAGCACTCCAATTATCTGGAGCTTATCGGCCAGCGCGTACTAATGATGTGAGCCTTAGTCCTCAGCTTGTTGTAGTGAGGGTTCACGCCGCTCGGCAATACGCTGAGGAGAGTGCTCCTCACATTTCTCGGCGGGGAGGTGGGTAGTAAAGGATTTATACTTGTGCTGCCCTTCCCTAAGGCGCCAGCCTGCTGGGGGATTGAGGTGAAGTTCTGCCCTAAATGTGGTTCACTCCTAACGCCTGAGCGCAGAAAGGGGCGTGTATATCTAGTGTGTAAGAGGTGTGGCTATAGTAGGGAGATGGAGAAGGAGGAGAGGGGATATAGGATCAGGGAGACCGTGTCGGAGGAGAAGAGGGAGAAATTGATAGTGATCGAGGGCCTCAAGAAGAGGGAGAAGGAGAAGCTCGAGGAGGAGAGGGAGCTCCTAAGGGAGTACTACGAGGTATTCCTGGAGACTATGGAGAGCGAGGGAGAGTAGGGGGAGGCGCGCTTGAGAATTGCCGTAGTAGAGCGCGCCCTCTGCAGGCCATCGAAATGTAATAGGGAGTGTGTCAGGTTCTGCCCCATAAATAGGTCTGGGTCTAAGTGCGTGTGGGTGGATGAGGAGCTCAAGAAGGCGAGGATTGATGAGGGGCTCTGCGTGGGGTGCGGCATATGCGTTAGGAAGTGTCCATTCAACGCCATACATATAGTCAACCTGCCGGAGAGGCTTGAGAGGGAGCTAGTCCACAGGTATGGGCCTAACGGCTTTGAGCTATTCCGGTTACCCATCCCTAAGAGGGGAGTTGTCGTCGGCGTGATAGGGAGCAATGGAATGGGCAAGTCGACTTCTCTCAGGATACTCTCGGGCGAGCTTAAGCCGAACCTCGGGAGGATAGGTGAGGACGTTGACTGGCGTGATGTGATCAGGTTCTTCAGAGGCTCTGAGCTGCAGCCTTACTTCCAGAGGCTTTCCGAGGGTCGACTCAGGGCTGTGCGGAAGCCCCAGGAGATAGATAGGATACCGCGCTACGTGAGGGGGAGGGTTCGAGAGGTACTGGAGAGGATCGATGAGAGGGGCGTCGCGCGTGAAGTCCGTGATCTCCTCGCGCTGGGCAGCGTGTGGGACAGGGAGGTGCGGTACCTCAGCGGCGGTGAGCTCCAGAAGCTGGCGGTGGCGGCTGCGATGTGCAGGGACGCTGACGTCTACATGTTTGACGAGCCCTCAAGCTACCTGGATGTGAGGGAGAGGATGAGGGTGGCGCGCGCCATTAGGCGGCTGGCTGATGAGGGGAAGTATGTAGTGGTCGTGGAGCACGACCTGGCGGTTCTGGACTACGTCAGCGACCTCGTCCATATACTATACGGTGAGCCAGGCGCTTATGGGGTGGTGAGCCTGCCAAGGGGGGTCAGGACGGGCATAAATGTCTTCTTACGCGGCTTCCTGAGAGAGGAGAACGTCAGGTTTAGGGACTACGAGATAAGATTCGAGATAAAGCCGCCGGAGAGGAGGCCCAGGCCAGAGGCCGTGGTAGCTGCGTGGAGCGACCTTCGGAAGAGGCTGAACGGCTTTGAGCTGGAGGTAAGCGCGGGTGAGATGTACGCGGGCGAGGTAGTGGGGGTCGTCGGGCCTAATGGCATAGGCAAGACGACCTTCGTGAGAATGCTCGTGGGCGAGCTTGAGCCGGATGAGGGTGAGGTGAGCGTTCAGCCGGGGGTTAAGATCAGCTATAAGCCGCAGATGGTCTCGCGAGAGGAGATGGAGGGGAGGGTGCGCGACGTCCTGAGAGGAGCTGGGGTTGACCTGGAGTCGAGCTTCGTGCAGAGCGAGCTGATCAGGCCCCTGGGGCTAAATAAGCTAATGGAGAGGGACGTGTCGGAGCTCAGTGGAGGTGAGCTGCAAAGGGTGGCCATAGCCGCCGCCCTGGGGAGGGAGGCCGACGTGTACCTGCTGGATGAGCCGATGGCGTACCTTGACGTGGAGCAGAGGTACGCGGTGGCCAGGGTTGTTAGGAGGCTGACTCAGGAGAGGGGGGTGGCTACGCTAGTTGTGGAGCACGATGTAGTTGCTCAGGATTTCATCGCGGACTCCTTGATGGTGTTCGGAGGGGAGCCGGGGGTGAGGGGCGAGGCCACGCCTCCCCTAAGCCTCCGCAAGGGCTTTAACAAGTTCCTTAGGGAGCTCGGCGTGACGTTCAGAAGGGATCCCGAGACTCTACGGCCTCGAGTTAATAAGGAGGGATCTAGGCTGGATAGGTACCTGAAGAGCATAGGCGAATACTACTACACCGCTATGCTTGAGGAGCGCGAGTAGTAAAGGATTTATATTCGCGCGCCCCTCACTAAGGCGCTACAGAGCCAGAGGTGTAGTGGCATGGCCGCGATCGAGACTGGGACCATACTGGTGGGCCAGAAGCCAGTCGCTAACTACGTCCTTGCCGCCGTGACGCAGTTCACTATGGGCAGCAAGAGAGTGATCTTCAAGGCTAGGGGTAGGTCGATATCGAAGGCAGTCGACGCCGCCGAGATAGTTAGGAGGTTAATGGAGGGCAAGGTGGACATCACTTCTGTGAAGATTGGTAGTGAGAAGGTTGGTGAGCCGGGGAAGGAGAGGGTAGTATCGACGATAGAGATAGTGCTAGAGAAGAAGGAGTAAGAGAGCTGACCAGTGAGGCCGCCCGCCTCCAATAGTTCTTTTGTTGAAGTTTCAGCGCGTCCTAAGCCCCTCCTGCTCACAGCCGGGTCTAAACTCGATCTAGAAATAGTGCTGCGCAACAAGTCGGGTAACCCCCTCCTCCTCTCACCCTCTGTAGAGCTAGAGGTTGGCGGCCGAGTTCACGCGATCACTGTCCTGAGTGAGGTGCGATTAGAGCCGCGCTCGGAGCTAGCCCTGAGAGCCCCTCTGGCCATTCCACGCGTAACGGGGGTGGGGTGGCTGAGACTGCTCATCGACGGCGATGCTAGCTGTGAGGCGCGCATCGCCATTTACGTCGCTGAAAGGAGCGCTCCGAAGCCTCGCCTAAGGCTCCTGCTACTGAGGGGACGGAGGGCCTCGATGGGAGGGCTAGATCTACGGGTAATGCCTGTGGGACCTGGGATAAGGAGCGTGGCATGGAGGCTCATGACATGGCTCACTCACATCCCCCTCCTACTACTCGTCAAGGATGAGGGGGTTGTGGCCAAGCTAAAGGCCGGAAGGCGGGTACTCGTGTTAATCGATGAGGGAGATGGGGTCTATGGGCTGGAGGATGGGAGGCTCAGGCGAGTCTTGCCGCCACCCCCCTCTCATGTTAGCCCAGAGGAGTGGGGCAGGCTCCTCATCCTCAGCCTACTCGAGCACGACGCGGGTAAGGGGCGTGAATACGTGCTCGTGTGGAGGGGCTCCTCTAAGCGCGTGGAGGTGGTGAAGGCGTTAGCGAGGGAGCTATCCCTTCTTCAATAGTGAATAATAAATTACAGCCAGTTAGCTCCTAGGCTGAGGGCACGTGGAGGTCTCGCAAGCTATTTGATTGAGGCGTGCGGTCTTGATAACATGCTATTAGACCTGCCGAAGCTTCGGGGTTATAAGCTAAGGTACGTGTCCAGTACGCACAGAGTCTCAGCTAAGGAGCTGGAATCTTTAAGGAAGAGGATTCCAGCTGAATGGTTGGAGCACTGGAGGAGGAAGGGCGTATTGAGAGACGTGGAGAGGGAGGCGCGGGTCGACTTCTACGTTATTGAACCGGGTCAGAAGCTGGAGCTCCTCAGGTTAGATGAGCCTGGGATGATAGTCAGCATGTGGATTACCGTGAGCGGCGGGGATCGTAGGTTCCTCAGGAACATTATCCTAAGGGCTTACTGGGATGGTGAGGCTACTCCTAGCGTAGAGGCTCCAATCGGCGACTTCTTCCTGCAGGGCCATAGAGCCTTCTCGGCAGAGCCAGGGCTGGGGGGCCACGCATTAGCGCTCCCGCTCGGCCTTAGCAGCGGCGGCTTCTACTGCTTCCTGCCGATGCCCTTCGCTAAGGCCAGGATTGAAGTTGAGAATTTAGGGTGTGAGGAGGTGGCCGCCTTCTACTACATCATAGGCTACTACACGGGCCTGGAGCCTGAGGGCATGGGGCGTTTTCACGCTAAGTGGCGTAGGGAGAGGGAGACCTCCCCCGGCAAGCCTTACTTAATCTTGAGGGCGAGGGGGAGGGGCCACTACGTGGGGACCTACCTCTACATGAGGGGGCTCAGCCTCAAGAGGGCCATAATAGGGGGATTAGGCTTCTTAGAGGGGAACGTGAGGATCGTGGCTGACGGCGAGGTATCCTACTGTGCTACGGGGACTGAGGACTACTTCCTGTCAGGCTGGTATTTCGTGGGCGGCGCCTTTAACGCACCCTTCCATGGCCTAGTGCATAAGGATGAGAAGAGGGGGGAAGTGGCTGCCTATAGATTCCACGTGCCTGACCCAGTGCCCTTCAGGGAGTGGATAGAGGTGACTGCCCCTCACGGGGAGTGGAATGAGGTGGCCGCAGACTACAGCAGCGTCGCTTACTGGTACCAGCTGGAGCCCCACGAGGAGTTCTATAGGCTTAGGCGAGAAGACCTTTATTAAGGGGAGAGGTAGAATCCCTTTTATACCACGTGTGCCGGATCTAAGGGGGTGCCGCGAGAGCCTATAACTATATCGACCATCGTCGAGGGGAGGGCGATGAGCGTAGTCGTGGTCTCAGCGCAAGATGCGCGCTTGGTTACCGCGAGCGATGCTACTGACGACTTCTCTTATACCCTGTCCAACGCGCTGGTTGGCAATCCTCTCGATAATGCCGCCCTTGAGGTGAGGGGCGAGGTAGAGCTTGAGTCGAGGATCCCTACGCTCATGGCCGTAACGGGGAGCGCTAAGGTGCTCATTGGGGGAAGCGAGTATGAGTCATGGAGGGCCCTCCCCCTCCCCCCGCGTAGGAGAGCACGCGTCAAAGCCCTAGAGGGCGTGGCTTACGTAGCTTTGAGCGGCCTTAAGGCAGCCGCCGCCGCGGTGGGAGCGGGCGCGTGGCTAGGCGTACAGGAGTTGAACGGCCGCTTCGAAGACCTAGCCGCTAGATATGTGCCCAGCAGCATGCTAAGAGAGTACCTGAGGGCTAGGGGCGATGGAGAAGCGTGTAGGTGGCTGCTAGACAAGATACTCAGGCATCTGAGGCTAGCCAGCGAGATGGCGAGGAGGGGAGCCAAGCTTATCAAGGTGAGGGTGGGAGAGGAGGTGTACGACGTCTGGGTTGAGGAACTGAGGTGAAGAACCATTGGATAAGCTTGAGGAGCTTAAGCGGAGGAGAGCTCAAGCCAGGCTTGGGGGAGGAGAGGATAGAATCAAGAGGCAGCACGCAGCTGGCAAGCTTACGGCATGGGAGAGGATTGAGCTCCTAGTCGATGAGGGCACCTTTATGGAGCTGGGGCGCTTCGTCACCCACAGGGCCACCGAGTTCGGGATGAGGGAGAGGGTCGCGTATGGAGACGGGGTTATCACGGGTATAGGAGAGGTGGATGGGAGGAAGGTCGCTATTTACGCTCAAGACTTCACGTTCATGGGAGGCAGCGTCGGCGAGATGCACGCCATGAAGATAGCACGTCTAATAGAGCTCGCCATGAAGTTGGGAATCCCAGTGATAGGCCTCAATGACTCAGGCGGCGCTAGGATACAGGAGGGCGTGGACTCCCTGAAGGGCTACGGCGAGATCTTCTACAGGAACGTCATGGCGAGCGGGGTCATACCCCAGCTAGTAGCAATCATGGGGCCCTGCGCCGGCGGCGCTGTGTACCCCCCCGCGCTAGCTGACTTCATAATCATGGTCAGGAAGATCAGCTTCATGTTCCTGACGGGGCCAAAGGTGGTTAAGGCGGCGACGGGGGAGGAGGTGACGTTTGAGGAGCTGGGGGGCCCGGAGGTCCACGCGGCTAAGAGCGGCGTAGCCCACTTCGTAGCGAATAGCGATGAGGAGGCGGTAGAGCTCCTGAAGAAGCTCCTCAGCTACCTCCCATCCAACAATCTTGAGGACCCGCCTTACGTCGATACCGGCGATGACCCCGAGAGGGAGGATGAAGAGCTTAACTCGATAGTGCCCGACGATCCAATGGAGCCCTACGATGTTAGAGAGGTGATAACAAGAGTATTTGACAGGGGCACGTTCTTCGAGGTCCAGGAGATGTTCGCACCCAACGTAGTTGTAGGCTTCGCCAGGCTGGCGGGCCACGTAGTCGGGGTAGTGGCCAACCAGCCTGCATACATGGCCGGTGCACTGGATATAGACAGCTCCGACAAGATAGCCAGGTTTGTGACTTTCTGTGACGCCTTTAACATACCGATAATAACGCTCGTTGACGTGCCAGGCTTCCTCCCCGGCACTTTTCAGGAGCACCGTGGAGTCATAAGGCATGGAGCGAAGATCGTATACGCCTATGCTAACTCGACAGTTCCCAAGATAACCGTGATCCTTAGGAAGGCGTACGGAGGTGCCTACATAGCCCTGGGAAGCAAGCACTTAGGGGGTGATGCCGTGTTTGCGTGGCCTACGGCGGAGATAGCAGTGATGGGGCCCGAGGGGGCTATCGAGATAATATATAAGCGCGAGCTCGCCCGAGCTGAGCCAGAGGAGAGGGAGGAGATGATAAGGCAGTTCGTGGAGGAGTACAGGAGGAAGGTCGCCAACCCCTATGTGCCCGCCAGCAGGGGGTACGTCGATGACGTGATAATGCCCAGCGAGACTAGGAAGGTCCTGGCGAAGACCCTCACTTTCCTCCTCTCTAAGCGTGAGAGGAAGCCCCACCTGCCTAAGAAGCACGGGGTGCCGCCTGTATGAGTACGCTAGACGCTAAGAGGAGGCTGGCCATTCTGGCGGCCGTAGCCTGTTTCATGCTGATGTCTCGCGCCAGACCTCGCCGAGCTCCCCAGGCCCCCCGTATGTCGATAAATCCCTGGAGGATAGCAGCTAGGCTGGATACGTGTCTAGAGGGCATAGGCCTTGAGGAGGAGGTTCAGGGTAGTACTGGATGGAGAGGTATACGAGGTTGAAGTAGAGGTAGAGGAGGGTTTAAGCGATCTGGAGACCCTCCTCCGATCCCTTCAGACCGGCGTAGTCAGGAGTGTTTCAACGACTGGCCGTGGAGGGGCTGTTAAGGCGGAGGGAGTGATCGAAGCGCCCATAACTGGGCGGGTAGTCGAGGTTAAGGTTAAAGCTGGCGAGGTAGTGGATGCCGGCTCCACGTTGGTTGTCATGGAGGCCATGAAAACTAGGGTGGAGGTGAAGGCTCCTAAGCGTGGCAGGGTCGGTGAGGTTTACGTGAAGGCTGGCGACGTGGTTAAGCAGGGCGATCCCCTGCTGTCCTTAGCCTAAGGAAAGTTTATAAAATCTCGTTACGCCAGTTGGCTCATGCCTCTATTGAGGATGCCTATATGCACGTCGTGTCGCAAGCCCATAGCGCCGTACGAGAGAGGAGTGAGGTTTAGGTGTCCTAACTGTGGGGAGGTGGACATCTGGAGATGTGAGAAGTGCAGGAAGCAGGGCAACACTTACGTATGCCCGAAGTGCGGCTTCGTTGGTCCTTAGGTGGTAGCTATGGGCCGGGTAGTAGCTATCGTGAGGGTGTTGCCGGAGGATGTAGAGACACCTCCCGAGAGGATAATCGACGCCATTAAGAGGAGCTTGCCGCCCGAGACTTACGAGGTGCTTAAGACCAGGGTTGAGCCCGTCGCATTTGGGATTAACGCCGTGTACGTCTGGATCGCTATGCCCGAGGACATAGAGGGAGGTACGTCAGACCTTGAGAGGAGGCTGACGGAGGCTCCAGGCGTTAGCCAGATTGATGTAGTGTCAGTCTCACGCCTAATAGAGTAGGGCTCAGCTAATCAAGCTCACATCATTATTCATCAGCACCAGAAACCGTCATCACACGGGTGTCCTCACGGGTAACCACTTAAAAACTTTAATAGCTCGTCAACAGCGGTAAGGGCGGCGGTGAGTGAGAGGACAGAGTTACGGTGAACGGTGATCGAAAGGCATTTGGTCGACGCCGCCGCCCCAAATATGACGTGAGGGTGTGTACGCTGAGCCGCTAACCTCTCTCCTCTCACCTCTTCAACCGAGTAGTCTGCTCGAGAGTTGGTAGCAAGGAAAAGGCTTTTGAGAAGCTCCATCTGCAGTAAAGGTGGCGGGGGTGCCCGAGCTAGGACAAAGGGGGCGGTCCGGCTCTGCCCGGGCCCATACTTAGGCTCCGCTGGCGTAGGCCTGCCCGGGTTCGAATCCCGGCCCCCGCACCACGTCTGCGATTACAGGAAGATAGGGGTGTTACATTCTACACCTGAAATCTATTCGATTCCTAGCCCTACAGCGGTGAAGATAGATTGATCAGCAAGCGTACGTGCGTAATGGCCTTAGGGGAAAAGAGAAAAAATGTGAATCTTTACGTTAATATCGTGTGGAGCGGGCGCAGGTTAGCCGAGTATGGTGTTGGACGCCTTATTTATAGGCCTGGAGCCCGCCCCCACATATTCTACTTGCAGTTTGAGCCTGTGGCCTTAGGCATTCCAGGCATCCTAGAGCGCATTGCAGAAGTCTTCGCTAAGCGTGGCATACCGATCTTACAGCTGAAGATATCTGCATCTAAACCCCTTAGGGTCATAGTGATAGCTGACGTGAAGGGAAGGGAGAGCGCTGTAAATGAGATTTGTGGTGAATTACGTCGCGTGCCTCACGTCCTCGAGACATGGACAGTCCCGCCAATTGCTGAGGGACTAGCAGTCGATACCTGCTCATTCCCCCTCACATTGCTCAATCAAAGAGTTGTGATCTTCAGGAGGGAGGTTTATGAGGGCTTGATAGCTAGTGGGTGGGGGAGGTTCGGCTCGGGCTACGGCCAGCTGCTCTACATAGCGGGGTTCGACGCCGGGAGGAAGGCGTATATCAGC
>Ga0180302_10000974_pt1 | contig 13408 bp, 12 predicted proteins | sample GuaBasSediGuay17_FD_121794 | JGI IMG/M metagenome (GOLD analysis project Ga0180302, IMG submission 121794) | Subseafloor sediment microbial communities from Guaymas Basin, Gulf of California, Mexico - Guay17, Core 4571-4, 12-15 cm | ecosystem: Environmental > Aquatic > Marine > Hydrothermal... | reverse complement strand
ATGATGTAGGGCAGGCTATGGCTGGTAAGCTGATATTCTTCAGGCCTAAGCCTAAAGGCACAGCTGTTGAGCAAGGCAAGCCCTTTGGCACGATAGAAACCGCTAAGTGGGTTGGCCCTCTCGAAAGCCCCGTATCAGGGACCATCGCTGAGATTAACGATGCCGCCAGGAAGAAACCTTCATTAATAAACTCCGATCCCTACGGCGAGGGCTGGCTTGTGATAATACAGCCAAGTAAGCTTGAAGAAGAAAAGCAGAAGTTGCTTACAGGGTCAGCTGCTGTTGAAGCTGAAAAGCAGGAAATTGAAAGGGAGAAGTTGAAGAAGTAGGTCCTTCCATTCTCTTTTTTACAAAAAAGAAAGGTTAGGAGTTAAAGCTTCCCTTTTTCAGTTAAGGCGTTTACTAGGAAGTGCCTCACATATATTACCATATCGGCTACGTTTACGCCTGTTGGACACTCAAGGTAGCATCTCTTACAGGTGTTACATGAGTATATGGTGTCGAGAGACATGAGGAGGAGCTCGGTGTCCCCTGGATTTTCAAGAGCTAACGCTGCTAAAATGCTTCTAGCTCTTGGGCTATAGGGCTCTCTTCTGCCATGAGCTATCCAGCTTGGGCATACGTAGACGCAGTAGCCGCATCTAATACACTTTCTAGAATCCTTGTATATTTTTTCCTTAGACATCTCCCTCAAGCTCATCCTTCGACACCACCTGTAAGCACGTCTACGATGTCGTAGATCTTAGCCCCGTAGTTGAAGAAGTGTTCAGCTACTCTAAGCAGCATGAGGCACGCTGGGCACGTCGTAACGACTTTCTTCTCACCTGTAGACAAGAGCTCTTCAAGCCTCAGCTTAGCTTGCGTCATGGCAGCTATCGTGTCCTGATACTCGATAGCTCCTCCATCACACCTCGTCTTATCTCTAGCTTCTGGTGGGTCAATTACTTGATAACCAGCTGCCTCCATTAACGCTCTTGGCTCATTTATAGCAGCTAGATATCTAACTAAGAAGCACGGATCTTGGTAAACTACTCTACCTTTCTTCTCCTTCGGGGACTCCTGTGGCTTAAGGACTTGTGTTATGTGATAGACCTCTATGTCAAAGCCCTCGACGACTTCTGGATAGAATATCTTGAAAGCTGTAGCAGCTATTGGGTCCATGGTTATGATCCTCTTAACGCCAAGCTCCTTAAACTTCTCATAGTTTTTCTTCGCTAGGCTTTGGAAGTCTTCCAAGAAGCCAAAGGTGTGCAAGCCTACGCCGTAGTCTGGCTCCTCTGGCCCCATGTAGGCAATACTAAAGCCGCTGTCTTTAAGCAGCTGAATGCCCTTCTTAATCTTGTCCAAGTAGTATTGCTGCCTTTCCTCCGTCTGCCCTACTATTGCCTTAAGCTTCTCCATAACTTCCTTTGGCACTACAAAACGGCTTGCTATCGCTCCAATCCACCTTGAGGTCACAAGCCTCGATATGCCCAGTAAGTTCTTCTTAAAGCCAAACTTCGAGGCAAAGTCAAGCCATTTAAGCATGTCGAGCATGCTTAAGCCAGCTGAAGCTATCGTATACTCCATCATTAGCGCTACTTCAGAGTAGCCCATGTATGAATACATGCCAGCGTAGAATAGGGTTTCACCTTTACTAGGTAGGTTTAGTTCCTTAGCTAAGGGACCTAAGTAGTCTTTAAAGTCCTTATCGGATAGACCTACAGGGTTTCCATACTTTAAGTAGGTGTCCTTAACCATCTTGGCTACGGCTAAGATCTCTTCCGCTCTCTCCTTCTTCTCCATCTTCACCCCTCCAAAGCGAACTTACCTGGATTTAGAATATTCTTCGGATCGAAGATCTTCTTAATTTCTCTCATTAACCTCAACATCGGCAATTGACCTCTTTCCTCAAGCTGCTTAACGAAAATCTCCTCTCTAGTTTTGCCTACTCCATGCTCAGCTGTAAACGATCCACCTAGCTTAATCGCAGCTTCCATTAGCTCACGAGCAGCTTTATGCCCTCTTTCCCACTCGTCTTTATTTGCTGGGTCTACACCTATATTGGGGTGTAGGTTTCCATCTCCTGCATGGCCAGCAATAGCTATGTAGACATTGTACTTTTTCCTAACCTGGTCTACTATCGCTAAGGCCTCCTCAATCTTGGATAGCGGCACTACGATATCCATGTCTATGAAACCTGGGTAGAATTGACCTGGTGCCGTGAAAGCTATTCTCCTAATGTCTAGTATTTCCTCTCTTTCAGCCACGGTTTTCGGTCTATAAACTTGGTATGCACCGAACTCCTTCATTATGTTGACAACGCGTTCAGCTAAATCGTCAATCGCCTTAGCTGGACCGCCTACGCCTACTAACACCATGCCGCCATCTACTTCAGGATATGATGTCTTCTTAATCTTGTTAGCTGCGGCGATACCCTCTTTATCAGCATATTCTAAGATTAGCGGGTCTATGCCTCTCCTCCTGATCTCGAAGATTGTCTTTCCAGCGCTTCTTAAGTCATTGAAGAAGCCTGCTATAATAGCCGTTGCCTCAGGTATTGGAGCTATCTTAAGCCAAGCCTTGGTTATTATGGCTAAGGTGCCTTCGCTTCCAATGATTAAGCCTACGAGGTTGAAGCCTGCTCTCTCCTTGTACGTTGCTCCTCCAAAAGTTGTGACGGTACCATCTGCTAATACGACTTCAAGCTTCAAAACCCAATCTTTCATTAGCCCGTACTTTGCACATCGCATTCCACCAGAGTTTTCAGCTAATGCGCCGCCTACGGTTGCTATCCTCTCGCTTGCAGGATCCGGTGGGAAGAAGAATCCGTATTTCTTCAGCTCGTTGTTGACTTCAAGTATCGTAGCTCCAGGTTCAGCGATCACGTAGCCATTGTCTATGTCGACTATTATCTTGTTCATCCTGCGAAAGTCGATTATTATCCCACCTTTAATGGCTACAACAGCTCCAGTAACACTTGAGCCTCCTCCTCTGGGGATAACGGGTATTTCTCTTTCATAGGCTAGTCTAACGATCTTAGAGACTTGCTCGGTATTTTCAGGGAAAACCACGACATCTGGCATTGCAGCAACCCATTCAACAGCGCCTTTGCTGTATAAGCTTAAGGAGGCTTTGTCGGTGAGGATGTTCTGGTCGCCTACGATTTTCCTAAGCTCTTCAATAACCTCAGGCGTTACCTTCCCTGGCATCTTCCTCACCAAGAAGTCTCGCTAGATGCTATGGAAGTATTAGTTTAAATAGCTTTCCGAAAGCTTCGTAAGAGCTATTACAGCTTGTGGCGTTGATAGGAGCTTAACCCTTATCTACTTTTAAAGTAGGAGATTAGTTGAGATGCAGGTTTCTGAGGAAATTGAGCATTTGGAAAAGAGGCTTGAAAAGCTCGAAAAGCAAGCTGAGAAACTTAAGGAGGTTAAGCTCAAAGCTGCCTTATCTAGAACTGTTAGCGACTTCTTGTTGGATTGCAAATACGCGAATCAATACGCTCAATACTTAATGCATAAAGCCGAGAGGAATGAGGATATTGAAAGGCTTAGCTGCGTGATGCGCAAGATAGCTAACTTGGTTGAAGATATGTCAAGAGTCCTAATGACATGTGAAGTTGAGAGATTTGAAAAGCATACAAAGCTAGCTAGTGAGAAGACTTTGCCTCAAGCTGTTAAGAACATCGTTAAAGCTTCACCTAGCATGTGGCTTGCTTATAGCTCATTAGCACCGTATATAGGCTACTTGACAATGGCTTATGCGTTTTTTGCAGTAACGTACTCTGTCTTGACGTTGAAGCCTCCGCCTCCGCTTTACATACCGATAAGACCTGCAATTGTAGACCTCTTAGCTCTAACCTTAGGCTTTGCTCTCGCCTTCGCAATACACGAGTTCTTTCACGCAGCAGTAGCTTTAGCACATGGTGTTGATATAAAGTCCATTGGCTTCACCATGGGCGAGTTTACAGGAGGCTTTGTTCATGTAAGTCAGGAAGCCTATGAAAAAGGAGAGCGTTTTCTAACAGCGTTTAGCGCAGCTGGTATTGGTGGAAACATTGTTTTCGGGCTATTGTTCTATCTTCTCGGCAGCTTCTTGAACATAAGTAGCTTGTTTTGGCTCGGCACAGCAAACGTATTGTTAGCGGTGATTAACGCTTTTCCGTTCAAGCTTTCTGATGGAGGCTGGCTTTACACAGACTTGTTAAGAGGGATACGCAGTGAGAGCTTGAGGAAAGCGTTTGAGAATATACCTCGCTTAATGACGTTGGTTTGGATAGCTTTGCTCTTGTTAACCGTCACAACTTAAAGGGGTTAAAGCTTATTTTCTACGCTCTTCTTAGCCTTAAATAGGCAATGGTGATAAAATGAAGTTTTCTAAGTTTAAAGAGGCTTGTAAAAACTGGTTTACAGCTGTAAGCGAGGTTTTTCAAGGCGCTATTGGTGAGGAAAGGTTTAGAGAACATGCTCAGAGAGAAGCTGTCAAATTTGAGGACTTGTTCCTCCTGCTATGCTTTGGCGATATAATAGGCTTGCCTACGCCATCACCTTACTTCACCTTAAAGTTCTTGCCATATGTAGCTCACGAGCTACCGGATTTCATTAAGAGACATAAGTTCTATGATACTGGGGAGATGTTGGCGCTATGGGAGTCGTTCATGTAGAAGCTAAGCTTAGAAGCCTAAAAGACATCGTAACGCCGTATCCAGGTGAAAGAAATCGCAACGTCTTCTTCGGTGGCAAAGGCGGCGTAGGTAAGACAACGTGCGCAGCGGCAGCTGCTATTTGGGCTGCCGATAACGGCTATAAGACCTTAATAGCTTCAACAGATCCTGCGCACTCCCTAGCATGGGTTTTAGAGCAGAAGGTTGGTGACAAGCCAACGCAGGTTAAGGAAGTTAAGAATTTAGATGCTGTCCAAATAGATCCTCAAAAGCTAATTGAAGAACAGAAGGAAGCTATACGTCAGAAGATCTACAGCTTAATTGGGCCTACGCTTAGCGGTGTTGAAGAGTATATTGATGCGACAGCCATATCTCCTGGCGTTGAGGAAGCCGCGACATTTGATAAGTTTATTGAATACTTAAGCTTGGGAAACTACGACATAATAGTCTTTGATACCGCGCCAACAGGTCATACTCTCAGGCTCATCTCGCTATCAAAGGTGTTAGGAGAGTGGATCGAAAACTTAATCGATGTGAGGAAGAAGGCACTTGAAATGCGTAAGTTAGTTAGCAGGGATATAGTCGTTAAGGAGGATGAAATTTTGAAAGGGCTTGAAGACACTAAGAGGAGGTTTGAAACAGCTAAGAGTATAATGACTAATCCCAGGAAGACGACTTTCATCTTCGTACTAATACCTGAATGGACTCCCATACTAGAGGCTAAGAGGGCTACGAAGATTATCGAGGATTTAGGAATAAAGGTTGAGGGGGTCGTAGTTAATCAAGTCTTATCTCCTGAGCTTTCTTCAATACATGAGTTTTTGAAAAGTAGGTCTGAGATGCAACTTGAACATTTAACGTACATAGAGAAGGAGTTTTCTGGGAAAGTCATCGTTAAGGTGCCTCTCTTGGAGAGAGAAGTCAAAGGAGTGAGCATGCTTCGGAGGATAAGCCAGTTTATGTTTTAAACTTCAGAGCATGAATGTGGTTAAGCTTTTAACTTGCTGGAAGTTAGAAATAAACATAGAGGTGATTCTCAAAAAATGAGTGAAGAAAAACTCAGCGAGACTGAGCTAGCAATTCTCGACGCCCTTAGAAAAGGCATGACTAGCAGAGGCGACATTTCGAAGCATGTAATGAAGATCGTAGCTAAGTCCAGACAATACGGAGGTTCAGCCGCCTTAAGAGGCTTCGCCATAGTCTTTGGAGACTCCCTTGAGTCACTAGTGAAGAAAGGCATCTTGGAGAAGAAAGGAGGAATTTTCGGGGAGAAGTACTCGTTAACTGATAAGGGCAAGGAAATTGTCGCAAGATACGAGGAAGAGCTCAATAAACTTAAAGCGGACTAAGTTTTAGCTAAAGCCAACGCCATTAAGTCAAGAAGCTGAATAGTAAAGTAAAGTTGTAAATAAAAAGAAGGGAAATTTTAGGAAGTTGTTGAAGTAGCCTCCTTCTTTGGCCAAACTTCTTCTGCTGTCCACTTCTCGATTTCTTCCTTGGTTAAAGTCTTGAAGCGCTTAATCGTAATGTAAGCTAGGTACGTTACTAACACTAGTAGCACAACTGCTAGTGCGCATAGTATTGGGTTGAACTTAAGCGCTGAGTAGTAGTAAATGTTCCAGATGAACGTGGCGAAGCAGAATGACAATATGAAAACCCACAGCCAGCCATGATAGAACAATCTTCTGCTAGTAAGCTTTAGCCAGACTACGATGACACCTAACGATAGAGCGCCGACCATTAACATGGTTGCTCCGAACATCGGGTATAGCACTAACCACGTACCCGTCACTGAGATAGCTAAGGCGCAGAGCATTGAGACTATAGAGCCAGCCCATCTAGCGGCTACAGCACGCTTAACTGGTCTTATCATCGCGTAGAGGTCAACGATTAAAATTCTAGCAGCTCTGTTGCCGCCGTCCAATGTCGTAACGATGAAACACGATAGCCAGAACATGCACCAGGCATACAGTATCTCTGAAGGTATGCCTGTAATTCCTCCTACGATCCTAGCATAACCTGTTGAAGCAGCTGCCATCCAGTGCTTCTTGAATAATGGGAAGAACTCGTCCCAGCTTAATACCAAGCAGCATAGCATGGTGCTTGAAGCAGTTAATGACTCCAGTAAGAAGCCGCCGCGCCTTACAATCGTTGGGAATAAGCCGTAGCCAATTAGCCTTGTGTGAAGCTCATTTGCAATACGCTTTGACGTGTAACCGCTACACCATACAGCGTGTAGACCTGACATCGCGCCGCACGAAACTACTACGACTAATAGCGGTAACATTGGTCCGTGAATTTCAGAGTAGAACGCTCTGACAAGTGGGAACTTTACTGGATACCAGCCTATCAATGCACAGATGAAGAGCAACGCCACGCCTATAGCCATCATCACGAAGTTCGAGTAGTTTCTAGGCTCAATCATCCACCAAGCTGGAATTGAAGCTGATATCATTGGGTAAATGCCCCATGCAAGCCACCAGACCCAGTATGGAGCCTTTATTGGGAAGAGGAAGCCAAGCCACAATGTTATGAAAATCCATATAGTAGCTATTATCGTGGCAATGCTGACTCTAACACCTTTCTTGTAGACAAGCCATCCGATGAGAGGTCCTGATACCATGAAGCCAAACCATGAAGGTATCACTACTTCAGGTGTGCCTGAGAAGATTTTGCCCAAGAAGATGATGAAGATGGCGCACATTATCACGACTGTGATCCAAGCATAGAACGTGAAGATTTTTCCACCCACAGGGCCTAAAACGTCTGTAGCTAACCTACCGATTGAGTCCCCTCTGCGCCTAACTGACATGTATAGCACTGAGTAGTCGTGAACTGCTCCGCAGAAAACTGACCCACACCATAGCCAAGCGGCTAGCGGTATGAAGCCCCATTGTAGGCCTACGACACCATTAGCTAATGGCGCTCCTCCTGAAATTGCTGCCCAGTGGTCTCCGAAGAGTATTGTTGGCTTAGCTGGATAGAAGTCTACGCCGTCTCTAAACATTACAGCTGGCGTTGGACGGTCTGGCTGCGGGTTAAAGACTTTCTCGACTTTGGGGCTGTAAAAGTAGAAGCCGGATAACCAGATGGCAAGAGCAACTATAATGACGATTGTGGTCGTTATCAATTAGACCACATCCGCCCTCAAATCTGTATTTATTTTTAATTTTAATTCTTTAAGGTTATATTAGCCTTCTTGTAACTTTAAATTCAAGTAATGTTTTCAATTTTAAGCATTATTCATGGTTTTTTATACAAGTTAAAAACGAAAAATGAGTATGGAGAGTTTAGAAGTGCAACTCAATTGTGATTAGGTCAAGTTGTTTAAAACCAGTTCTACTAGGTCTATAACCCTTATAGGATTGCCTAAAGTTTTGTTTGCATCGTCGAAGTTTCTTTTACAGAATGGGCAAATGGATAGTAAATGGTCTGCTCCTACTTCAAGTGCCTCTTTTATCCTCATTTCTGCTAGCTTTAGCGCTATGTCTGGATAGGCTGATTTAACGCCTCCTCCCGAGCCGCAACAGAGGCTTCCTTCTCTGCTTCTAAGCATTTCGATGAGTTTAACTCCAGGTATTGCACTTGCTACTTCTCGCGGCACGTCGTATAAACCGATGTGCCTGCCGGTATGGCATGGATCGTGAAAGGCTGCTTTTACTCTTATAGAAGCTGCTTCCTTGAACTTTAGTTTGCCAGCTTTAACGAGCTCATGTAGGAGCTCAGCAGTGTGTATGACCTTAGCATTTAGCTTTTGGTCTGGAACCCTCTTAGAGTAGTCTACTTTCAAAGCTCTATAACATCCGGCACAAGATGTTATAACGTACTCTGCTCCTGTTTTTTCAATTTCCTCTATGTTGTGCCTAGCCATTTCCTGCGCAATACTGATACTACCTGTCCTCCAGTATGGTGAGCCACAGCACCACTCATCAATAAACGTGTAATCTATGCCTAACTTCTCAAATAGCTCTACAGTAGCTTTAGCTATCTCGGTGGTCCTGTAACTTGATGTACAGCCGACGAAGTACACGTATTTAGCTTGTTTTGGCAACTTCTTCTTGATTTCCTCTGGCAACCATGCGAACCTCTTTTCGTGTGGCTCAATGTACGGGTTGTGCTCCTTCTTGCCCCACTCAGCAAATCTCTTATGTTTCTCTGGCTGAACGCCTTTCAGCGCTAGTTCAGCTTTGAAAGCTTCAACGATCTCTGTTGGGTCAAGGAGTCTTTCTTCAGTTAACTGTTTGGTTTTGTAATCTGTTCTAGGCACTTGTGTTAAGCGGCATTGTATTGTACAGTTATTGCAGTTTGTGCACATGAATATGTAGTCTAGGAGACTCTGTGGAGGGACCTTGCCGTCGAAGTATGCTCGAGCTAAAAGCATTTTTCCACGGGGGGTATATGCTTCAAAAGGCTTGACCAAGTAAATAGGACATATCACATTATAGACATTTGAACTTTCTATGACGCAGTCTCCTCTACAAGTACCACATCTTAGGCATGAATAAATTTGCTCTTTAAACGCCTCTAGGTAGCTCATGGACATCACCACTCTATTGGCCAGAGACCTGGGTTAAGGATGTTGTTTGGGTCTAGGGCTTTCTTAACGCTCTTGATGAAGGAGATGTAGTTTTGTGAAAAGTTGTTAAACACTAATGGTGATGCACCTCTGCCCATCATGCATAAGCATCCTCCAGCTTTTAACGCTTCGGAATAATATGCTCTCCAAAGCTCGGCAATCTCCTTTCTAGCAGCGGGGTCCATATCGTAGTTCCACGGCACATAGAATGTTGGAACGCTTTCACATGCGTTCGCTGAAGCTATTAACACCATGCCGCTATAGTTGACATACTTCTTCCACTTGTCTTCAACAGACTTTATGAAAGCTCTCATCCTAGCCCAAAACTCAGCTACCTTGCCTGCAGGCGTCAATATTGGCATACCTAGTGAAAAGCCTGCATCTCTACGGGCGTAGAAGAAGACATCAAAGAAGCCTCCTATCATTGTCTTAGCCATCTTGTTTTCAGGTAGCTCAACGCCATCGTACTTGCTTAGTACGTTGCGGATCACGTTCTTTTGAGCATCAATAGCAGCTTTGTCTTCAGCCTCCATCTTCAAGATAACGATGGCTTCGTATCCCTGCCAATATGTCACCTTCTTTGCCCTAACTTCTGTAGCAAACTTCTCAAAGGCCATAAGATCTGATATGCAGATGTTGCGTCTGAGCAACTCATTGATAGCCTTTGCCGCGTTAGCTTCGGTCTTGAAACCATATTCGGCGTACTCTTCGTAAGATGGCAGTGGATAAAGTCTAAACGTGACCTTCGTCTTAACACCCAACATGCCATGATCGCCTAAGAAAAGCCCAGTCAAATCAGGTCCAAGGACATACCTCATGAAAGGCTCTGCTCGTTCGCTTGCACAAGAGCCTGTGTTAATAACTATGCCTGTCGGCAAGACCACCTCAAGACCTAAAACTTGGTCTCCTCCACCACCATATTTAGCACTGCCTAATCCTATTGAGCAGACCGACGACGAACCTCCTACTGTAGCTGTATAACTGCTGGCAGGTCCTCGAAAACCTGTCATTAGTCCTCTTTTCCTTAACTCGTAGTTGAACGCGGTCCAACCTGTGCCAGCCCAAACCTGAACTGTATTCGAATCTTCGTTAACCTCTATAATTCCCTTTAATCTAGTCATATCGAGTAAAATGCCTTGTTTAAAGCATATGCCAGCCCCAGAGTAACTTGATCCTCCTCCCCTTACGTAGACCGGAACCTTGTACTCATTCGCTAGCCTTAAGACTTTAGCTATCTCCTCTGTCGACCCAGGTTTAACAACTAGACGTGGAGGTATGCCTTCAATTAACCCCGCTTCTCTCACATATGCAAGCATAGCTGCTTCATCACTAAACACGTATTCATCGCCGACTATTCCTTTTAAGAAGTCTGAAAGAGCGTTAAAGTCGATGGAAGACATAAAACCACCGTCATATGCTAAATGAGGTACCGCAACACAATAGCATTTAAAGGATAATAAGCCTTATGTTTCACTAACTTTAATGACAATAAAAATTGATGTTGGGAAGAGCTTTGATAACTTGGCTATTTTGTGGCTATTTCGGCGAGCAACTCCATTAGATCGACGACCTTTATGTTGAAGCCTCGTTCTTTTGAAGCTTGTGAAAGCTGTAGTTCACAGAAGGGGCAACATGTGACTAAAATTTCCACGCCTAAGTCTTTGGCTTCTTGGAGCCTTTTAGCAGCTACATCGAGTGACTTCGGTGTAAAGCCTGATCTAAAGCCACCGCCGCAGCCACAGCACATAGAGTTCTCCCTGTTATTGGGCATTTCAACAAACTCTACTCCTGGTATTGACGACAGTATTGCTCTAGGAGCGTCATAAACATTTGAGTGCCTACCTAGGTGACATGGGTCATGGTATGTTATTCTCTTGCCCTTATACTTCTCACCATTTAGCTTTAGCTTACCAGACTCCATAAGTTTTTGAGCTAGCTCGGCTGAGTGTAGAAGCTCTAGGTTAAAGTCGCCTACTAGCTTAGGATAGTCTACTTTTAACGCTCTATAACATCCAGCGCATGAGGTTACTATGTATTTTGCATTACTATTGTTGAGATTTGCAAGGTTCTCCTCCATTATGGAGATAGCCTCCTCGACAAACCCTGTTCTAAGCAGAACTGAGCAACAGCATTTTTCTTGTGAAAACTTCGCTAAGTCTATGTCAAGCCTCTTGAAAACTTCAACCGTCGCTTTAGCGACATTCTGCATTCTAAAAGCGGCTGTGCAACCAACGAAATATAAGTATTCTCCTTTAGATGGTAAGTCAATAGGTAGCCATTCCCATCTCTTTTCATTAGGCGTGTAGTATGGGTTGTAGTAAGTTTGGACATCTCTTAGAATATCCGCATGCCTCTTTATTGGCTCAAGCTTATACATGTGTAGAAGAAGTCGACGCGCATTCTCTATGGTGTTAACGGTTTCTACGCCTCCGGCTAGCTTCTTACACGTATATTCGCAACGACCGCATGTCGTACAGTACCAGACTATATCTTTAAGCTCGTCACCCACGGGGAAATTGTACTTTATTATGTAGTAAACCGCGAAAGTCTTGCCAACGGCAGCTTCCCTAATCCACCCCTCATAGAGCGGACAGACAGCCGTGCAAAATTTGCAGTTTACGCATGTCTCTAAAGCTTTAAGAACCTCTGTCTTAACTTCTTCTAATGGCTTGAGTTTCAAGGTTACCATCCCTCTATGTTACCTTGGTTCAAAATGTTGTTAGGATCAAGAAGCTTCTTGAGACCTAGCAGTATGTTATAGTAGGTTTCACCATACTTCCTCTTTATGAAATCGATTCTCTGGAAGCTCATTCCCCATTCGCCTCCAGCTCCTTCATACCTTATGTTGAGCTCCTCAGTCTTAGTGCGAACTTCTCTTACAAACCTTCGACGCTCTTCATTGCTTAGATGAGCTGGTACTACAAAATGTGGATGCATCGTGGGAGCGCCTATGTGACCGTATAAGTACATTTCAGGGTTTTTCACAGTCTCCATTTTCTTAGGCAGTTCTAGGACTTCAGCCATAGCATCTGGTAGCTTAGGTAGTGATGGCGCAACCTCGCCTATTATCGCTGGTCCCTTCTTTTGAATTAGCGTTGGATATATCACTTCACGACAAGACCATATTTCCTCCCATTCGTGCAAATCATCTACTATCCGCATCTCGATAGGGTTCTCTTTCTGAAAAGCCGAGAATATTTTCTCAAGCTTCCACTTAGCTTCTCCGGGCCTATACCCTGTTGTCTTCAACATCACAACAGCTGAGCCTTCAGGAGCTTCAAGTCCCCTCATTCCAAAGGATATCTCAACGCAGGTTTCGTCGAGTAGCTCGCAGAAAAGCGGCGGTAAAGCCTTCTCCATATACATCCTCACAATTGCCTTAGCTATAGGTAGGCATCCTTTAAAGAAAGCAACTCCTTGAGCTTCATCTCCCGGCTTTGGTACAAGCCTTAACCTCACCTTGGTTATTACTCCTAGTAAGCCTTCAGCACCGGCGAAGATTCTCGTTAAGTCAAGACCTGATGGTCTTCTAAGAGCTTTGGTGCCCGTTTCTATAATCTCACCTGTAGGCAAGACGACCTCTAGACCTAAGACGTAGTCTATTGGTTTTCCAAAGCAGGAGTCAATTAAGTGTCCACTGGTGTTAACTGATATCCCCCCACCTACGGTCGCAACCATCCTACTACCCGGCATGAGAGGAAGAAAGTACCCTCTCTTGTCTAGCATGGTGCTCAGGTCTAGCACTCTTATACCTGGACCACACTCTAAGTATCCGCGGTCTTCATAGATTTTCACGTCGGTCATTCTGCTAGTGCTTAAGACTATGCAGTTGCGCTTAGGTCTTGTCGCGCCGTGAAGAGCTGTGCCTGAACCGTGGACCCATACAGGCACCTTGTTTTTATTGGCATATTTTAGAACTTCGGAGACTTCTTTTGCATTAGCTGGCTTGACAACGACGTAAGGTATTTCATTCTCAGCTAAGTCGTACGGCATGGGGTCAAGAGCGTAGTTAATTCTATCGAATATGCTAATTGAAACGTTTTCTTTTCCGATCATGTTTTTTAAGTCTTCATATATGTTTTCAAGTGAAAGCAAAGCAAGCTAACCTCCAGCTAAAAAAAGGCTTAGTTTTGGTTTTAACTTGCTCTGAGCTTTCTTTAAAGATTTCTTTTTGAACAATCAGGATT
>Ga0180302_10000973_pt1 | contig 13411 bp, 13 predicted proteins | sample GuaBasSediGuay17_FD_121794 | JGI IMG/M metagenome (GOLD analysis project Ga0180302, IMG submission 121794) | Subseafloor sediment microbial communities from Guaymas Basin, Gulf of California, Mexico - Guay17, Core 4571-4, 12-15 cm | ecosystem: Environmental > Aquatic > Marine > Hydrothermal... | reverse complement strand
GGCCTCTAGGAAGTCCTGCCTGGTCACCTTGAGTTCTTTGAGAACATCCGTGGGAATGCCCTTCTCGAGGTCTATCTTGGGTAAAAACCTCCTCAAGGCGTGCATCGCTGCTTCCCTGCAGAGGGCGGCTAAGTCGGCCCCGGTGAAGCCGTGCGTGACCTCGGCCAGCTCGTCCAGGTCCACGTCGTCGGCCAGAGGCATGTTCCTTGTGTGGACCTGCAGTATCTCCTTGCGGGCGCGCTTGTCGGGCACGGGGATGGCTATCTCCCTGTCGAACCTGCCGGGGCGCCGGAGAGCCGGGTCTATGTCGTTGGGCCTGTTCGTGGCCGCTATCACTATGACCTGACCCCTGCTCTTGAGGCCGTCCATGAGGGCCAGGAGCTGGGCGACGACCCTGCGCTCAACCTCGCCAGTGACCTCGCTACGCTTGGGCGCTATGGCGTCTATCTCGTCGATGAATATTATTGCGGGGGCGTTTTCCTCGGCTTCTTTGAACACTTCTCTTAGCCTAGCCTCGCTTTCGCCGTAGAACTTGCTCATTATCTCTGGTCCGTTTATGGCTATGAAGTAGGCGCCCGACTCGTTGGCCACGGCCTTGGCTAGCAGAGTCTTGCCGCAGCCAGGAGGCCCATGAAGCAGCACGCCCTTAGGCGGGTCTATTCCCAAGTGGCGGAATAGCTCTGGGTGTTTGAGGGGCAGCTCAACCATCTCCCGGATCTTCTGCTTAGCCTCCTCAAGATCACCAATGTCCTCATAAGTGACGCGAGGAATCGCCAACTCGGCCTCCGATACGGGCTTGGGCCTGGCTACGATCTCCGTCTTGTCAACTACCTGCACTATCTGAGAGGGTGACGTGGATATCGCGGTGAACCTTAGGGCCGTGTTGAGGACGGGTATCTCGACGGTGTCTCCCCGCTTAATAGGCCTCCCCATGAGCCTGTACTTAACGTACTCGGCGAAGTCGGGCGTGGGCGTTATGGTGGGCCCTTCGACAGGGGCGAGCACGACCCTGTCCGCCGGGTCGGCCTTCGCCTTCCTCACAATAACCGTGTCGCCTATACTGACACCAGCGTTCTGCCTCAGCAGGCCGTCTATCCTGATTATTCCCCGCCCCTCGTCCTCCGTATAGGCGGGCCACACTATGGCGACCGTGCTCTTACTCCCGATAATCTCGATGATGTCCCCGGGCTCAACCCCGAGCTTCCTCATGGTCTCTCTGTCAACCCTCGCAATGCCCCTGCCAACGTCCCTCTGTCTTGCCTCCGCAACTCTAAGCTCAACTTCCTTTCCGCTCATACCGCTCTCGTGAACTACGGGTTATATGTATACAACGACTCCTACCAACAGGAGAGCTAGGCCCAACTATGCGTAGTCTACGGGGAGACGCCTAGAGCGCGGGGAGTCTTTGATCCTCCAAGCAAGGCTGGCTAGGCTTTCGCGACTATCTCCACTACGTCGCCGTCCTCCAGCACAAAGTCCCCTCCCACTCTCTGCGGGCTGAACCTTAGCCTCTCGCTCCACACGCGAGCGTACCTGAAGTTCTTATACAGCGAGCTATGTATCATCTCTGCAACGTCAATGACCCTGACACCTCTCTTCACCACGATAGGCCTCTCTGCGACTTCCCCCGTCCTGGGGTTCCTGGTGTACACTCTGATAAGGTCAAGCTGTTTGAAGAAGAACTCAGCGATTCTATCGACTACGTCCCCTGGAATAGACAAGGCGTTCACGGGTACGACCTCTAATGCCGCTCCACTGCTCTTTAAGGTCTCTTCCAACGTTGCTAGGTTCTCCGGGGCCAGGTCGAACTTCGAGGCTATAACCAATGCTGGTTTGAAGAGCCTCGGTGACACGATGGCCTCCTCAATGTCGTCGAGAGAGGCTCGGCCTTTTATTCTCACGAGAGCGTTGTGCACCCCGTAGCTCCTGAGCAGTCTTTGCACATCCGCCACGGAGCAGCCCACGAGTCCCCCTTGCACCACCATGCCTCCCTCCCTCCTTCTCTCGATCTGGACCTCGCAGCCTCTCCACGTCACTGAGATCTGGAACTCCTCAAGCTCTCTGAGCAAGGTCGTGATCTGGTAGGCGGGGTCTCCGGCTAAGTCCACGACCAGCACTATGCCGTCGGCGTTCCTCGCCATGGCTAGGACCTGCGCCCCGAGGCCAGCGCCCCGCGCCGCCCCCTCAATTATGGAGGGTGTGTCGACGATCTGAAAGTACACTCCTCCCCACTTTAGCATCCCGGGGACGGGGCGCTTCGTCTCGAACGGCTCACTGCTTGACGAGACGTTGGCCTTGGTTAGGGCCTTTAACAGTGCGCTCTTACCGCTGTTGGGCAGACCCAGGAGCACTAGCTGTATGTCCCCCTCCTTCTCAACGAAGAAGCTGAACCTCTTCCCCTTCTTCTTGCGTGCAGTCTCTATTTCTCTCCTGAGAATCGCCATCTGCCTCTTAATCTGCCTGCGAAGCTTCTCTGTCCCCTTGTGCTTCGGTACCACGGCTAGGAACTCTTTGAGCGCCCTAAGCTTCTCCTCTGGGGTCTTTGCCTCCGAGACCTTAAGCCACTTGGCTTTGGCCTCAGGCGGCAAGTTCGCGGGCATCGCTGTTTGGTAAGTCCCTGCTAGCACTTTTATGCCCTCCGTCCTAATCGCATCAACGGGAGCGGTTGTCGCTTGCACAGCATAGTCGACCTTAAGGGACACAGCTATAACGCCCTTGTCTAACTGAGTGCCGGGGATCTGGGCGTGTCTGAGCGGACATGCAAGTTCTACGTGAACACGGCACTCGGGAGGAGGTGCGTTCTAATGTCGGTTGAGGACTGGAGAAGGAGGAGAGCAAAGCTCATAGTGTACTGCGAGGGGCGCGCCAACGGGTGCCCCGTGCTTAAGTCCTACTACTCCAAGGAGAGGCCGGGGTTACGCTTTTTAAGCGAAATCAGGGGAGGTTTCGGTGTCTAGCGCGCTTAATGTAGTGGCTTACGTGCTAGCGGTCTTCATAGGGGCATTTATTGGGCTGTTCTCCCACAGGGCCTACGCGGCGGGTTTGACTATCGCCGTACTGCTAGCGCTGGTACTTCTGCCTACCGTTCACAGGAAGGCGGCTAGCAAGGCACTGGCGCTCTTCTTCGCAGCCCTTCTCGCGTCATACCCAGCGGTCTCGGGGCGCGTGCCAGCCGCAATCATCGCTATGGCCCTCGAGGGGAGAATCCCTGAGTCGCCCCTAGCTGTAGAGATACTTTCCAAGGTGGGGGAGGGCGGCGTCGCCGGCCCCGCGCTCGTGATCTCGACCCTCTGGTCGTTGCTGCTAACCTCGCTGTTCATGCTAGCTTACGCGACGTTCCTAGTATTCAGGTACCTCTGGGTTTCCGTGGAGAAGTCTCCCCTACCACTAATGAAGACCGTGAGCACTGTGCCCGGATCGCTGCTGGCGCGGAACGTTAAGGTCGCATTCACGGCTCTATCTTCCGCGCTATTAACGGGCTTCTCTTCGCTTGCGCTCCCCCAGCTGCTTCCCGCCATCCTAGCGCTCAGCTCGGGTCTAGTGTCCACGGTATCGTTCCTGGTAGGGTCCATAGCGGGAGTTATCGCTTTCAAGGCGCTGGGCTCGAGCTTCGCTCTCGGCACACAGGTAGGAGTTGTGATATACACAGTCCTAGCCTTCCTTGTCACCAGAAAGCGTTACTCGGGGTACGAAGTGACGCTGCCCGCCCCGACCATTCTAGTCCTGCTGTCAATGCTGCTCTTAGCCCCTTTCCTCTTCATGATGCTGTCGCTAGGTGCTGCGGTGTACCTGGTAGCCTACATGGTGCTGTCGCTGCTGTCGTTTGTCGTCCTGTTAAGGGTCGAGGGAGAGTTTACTCTCGTCTTGCTTGTGGAGCTACTTCTACTGGCTGGCCGCGAGGCATTCGCTCTCGAGCTTCAGAGCCTAGCGGCCAGTTTGATGGGGTTTACGGGTCCCTTCACGGTTCTCCTCGTTTACCCGCTGATGCTCCCACAGGTCTACCTGCTCTTCCTCCTTGCAGCCCTTCTCCTCGACGACGCGCGAGAGGCTAAGAGCTTTCGAGGAGTAGCTCCGCTGGTGCTCACGTTCCTCGCGTGCTCCGGTTTCTCGGCGTACTACTCTACTCACTGGGGGCTAGAGAACGCGCAGGTGCCCAGACCCTTACCTTCCACGGCACTAAGCGTCCCGGCTCTAGATATTGTCGGGCTCGCTGCGGGAGTCGGGGTGGTACTGGTGACGACAGTGGTTTACTTGTCCGGGGAGACCAAGATACCATGTAGCCCCATAGGGATAATGTTCGGCTCGGTGCTAGCGTCACTGGCCGGCGATACCGCTCTGCTCCTAGTACCGGTTCTCGCGCTGTCAGCCGCCCTCAAACTGTTTATTCTCAAAGCGATGGAAGTAAAGGCCGGGGCGCTGTCCCAGTTCTCCTCAGCGCTGCTCTGGGGCTCTTTCCTAGGCTTGCTCATTTCGGAGTTGCTCTAACGCCATAGGCTATGGTTCGAACTCTTACCGAGGCGAACGTGAACGTTTATTTACGTTTCCAACTTAGGAGAAGCGATGTACGTAGCGCAGAAACGTGCCATTAGGGTTGCGGGAAGGTACATGTCGATGGCTCTTCCCTTCTACCTTCTAAACTCGCTGATCTCCGCCACCATAATACTGCTGTGGGGTAAGCCCTTCTTCGAGGCGAAGCTGGCGTACGCCATCCTCTGCCTGTTCTCACTGTTGCTCGTGGTCATGACAAGGAAAATGCTCGACGACTACGCCATAGAATCGTTCAAGTCCTGGTCGGTCGTAGCGGGCGCCTTAGGCATACCAGCGGGCCTCGTCGCTGGCGGGGTCCTCGTCCTCATAGCAAGGTCGAGACTGCTCGAGGAGCTGGGCAAGTAGCCTCACACAGGTTTATAAGCAACCTCGAAATGGGCGTCTAGGCGGTAGTCATGGAGTCGAGGCCTGAAGTGCCTGTGGTCCCACCGCCAACGCCCATAGCCAAGGTGCCTAGGCTAATAAGGCACGGTGGGCTCGCGCCCAGGGAGTGCAAGGCAGCTAGGGGCTACTCTTTCGGGGAGATAGAGGCTGTCGGGTTGTCCGTCAAGGAGGCGAGGCTGCTAGGCATATACGTGGACGAGCGCCGGAAAACCGTGCATGAGGCTAATGTTAAGGCCTTAGCCGAGTGGCTGGAGAAGGTTAAGAAGGGGGAGATAAGGCCTCCACCGCCCACCCTGCCCAAGGTGATTAAGGTAAAGCTGGACAGGGGCAGGGTGTTCAAGGGCAAGACCATGGCGGGCCGTAGGATGCGCGGCCTGCTGAGCGTGAAGTACAGGTACACGCACCGCTACAAGTGGAAGAGGAAGCAGAAGGAGAGGCTCCTCAAGAAGAGGCACGAGGTCGCGCGGCACAAGGGAGGCCATTAGCCGCTATATCTCTATCAACCCCTTCTCCCTAAGCTCCTTTATGAGCCTGTCAACGTGTTCTATCATGATGCGCGCACCGCACTCGTAGCAGTAGTACTTCCCCTTTATCTTAGCCGCGACCTTTCTGCTCCCACAGACAGAGCACCTAACTTCGGTGGAGCTCGGCATCATTAATCACTCAGCCTCTCCCAACCTTATAAGCATGGCCACTGTAGGGATGTTCGCATCGTTTTAAAGCGCCCAGGAGCCCTATTCTCACATAGGTCTTTATAAGGGCACACGCTCCACTGAGCAGGGTGGTGATGGACGTGGGAGAGGACGAGCTGAGGCTGCTAAAGATGCGGAAGATGCTGGAGCTGCAGAGGAAGCTCCTCGCCAGGGAGGCTAAGGCGTTGAGGAAGGAGCCCGACTACTACGGCGTCTTCTTGGAGCACCTCACAGACGACGGCAAGGAGATGTTCAAGAAGGCTTTGTCGCAGTACCCCCAGGTAGCTAAGCGCGTGGCTGAGGCTCTAGGGAGGCTCTACGTGTTAGGCCGCATCAGGGGAATACTGGACGCCCGCACGGTCTACGGCATCTTCTACGAGATAGGCTACCCAATAAGGCTCGAGACGAGAATAGTGTACAAGAAGAAGGGCGAGGTCAAGACCATAAGCGAGCTCCTCAAGGAGGAGGACTAGCTCATCCCGGGAATGAAGCTCTCAATGGACCTGCGCCCCACTATCTCGTCGAACGATATGCCTAGGGCCTCGAGCACCTGCTCTAGGGCCGTGCGCATGTGCTCTACGTATTTCTCTGTGTCGACTTCGTCTATCCTGGCTAGCTGAACAGGCTTCACTCCTTCCCTCCCTCTCGTCTTCACGTAGCTTATTATGTCCCCAACCTCCACGCGCTTACCGAGCCTAGCCAGTTGGCGGGCCGCCTTGACGTGCTGGGGCGTGGTCTTCGTGTACTCCTCGAGGGGCTTGCTTAGGGTTACTCTAAGCGCGAGCTGGTCCAAGGAGAACATTTTCTCCTTAAGCTTATGGTAGCTCTCGATGACCTCCTTTCTCACCTCGCCTATAGTCTCCTCAAGCTCCTCGACGCTCCTAGCCTTGGCGAGCATGCTCGTTATGTTGCTGAACAGCTCCTTGATGAACTCGGGCGTGTTGCGCTTCTTCCCCACGAGGCCTTTAACGTCGATTGTCCCCTTCGTTGTTAAGCCTAGGTAGTTCTTCTTCAGGCCGCTGAAGGCCACCCACACGTACTCCTTGTCTACCTCAAGGTCGATGTGGAGTTCGCTCATGACTCTGCGGATAAGCTCCTCTGTCTCCTCCTCCGGGGGGTTCCAGAGGAAGAGGCTATCCGTGTCGCCGTACAGCACTGGGATGCCCATACTCCGAGCCATAGTTAGGGTCTTGGCGATGGAGTACCTACCGAGGGCTGTTGTGCACTCAGCCATTGGCGGGCAGTAGAGCGGGAACGTGTCTGCCCCGAAGACGCCGTAGGAGGCGTTTATGAAGACCTTGAGCGCCTGCTGAACCACCGTGTACTGGTCTCTAAGCACGGGGTCCTCGGCTTTCTTGGAGAGAGGCTTGTAGACGTAGACCCTGAGGTCTCTGAGGAACCCGATTATCTTAGACGTTAGCCCCCTCCTCTTCCTGCAGACCCAGTGAGGAGTGCCTGGCACCTTGTTCTCCCTGCACTCGGGGTGCGGGCACCTCACCGTCTCGTAGGACAGGTTCCATCGCTTAATCACGGAGGGGTAGAGGCTCGCGAAGTCAACCACGATCACGTTGAAGAAGACGCCGGGCAGGGGGTCTATGACTATCGCGCCCAGGTACTTCTTGCCCTTGATCAGGGCCTTCGTCGCGGTCTGGCCCTTCGAGTTGATTATGTCCTGTGGGTTGGGTATCAGGTAGCCGAGGCGTCTGTGCTCGAAGTACATCATGTTCTTGATCCAAGCCGAGATGTTGTGCCTGGTGAGGTCGTCGATCGCCATCTTGGAGATCCGCATCATCAGTATGATCAGCTTCATCACGAGCTCTCCGGAGAACTGGGTGAGCCTTAGCGTTAGCTCGGCGTCCTTGAAACAGTACTCGGCGAGCTCCTTGTACGACAGCTCAGATATGCGCTTCTCGATGGGGACCTTGCCCTCCCCCAGTAGGGCGGAGGCTATCTCGTCGAGGGTCTTTGCTTCGCGGTACTTCGCGCCGAAGGCGTAGGTCTGCATGGACTTGTTGTTGAAGAACTTGTAGAGGTCTACGTGTAGCGAGCCCTTAATGGAGGCGCTGCCCTCCCTCTTCCTAATGACTATCGGTATCTTGTCGTCGGGTATGCCCAGTCGCTTGGCCCTGGCGTAGAGGTAGGGCAGGTCAAAGTGGTCTCCGTTGAACGTTAGGACGAGAGGGTACTTTGTGATCGTGTTAAAGGTCTCGAGTATCAGCTCCTTTTCGTCCTCGAAGTACACGAGCTCGACGTCGCCGTAGACTCTATCGGTCTTCTCGCCGACGCCGTCACGCAGCAGTAGTAGTACTCGCTTCAGTCCGTCGCTGCCTGCCAGCGACACGGCGATTACGGGCGTCTGAGGGTCCTGGGGGCTTGGGACGTGCTCGCCCTCGGTGTATACCTCGATGTCCATGGCGAGCCTTTTTATGCTTGGGATCGGAGCCTGGAAGAGCTCGGCCCACTTGAGGACTTCCTTCACGAGCTCTTCGTCGTAGTTATATATCTCGGCGAGCTTCTCACGTATTCTTTCCGGCACCTCTACTTTGACGGGCTTGAGCGCGCCGTTCTCCAGGACGTACGGCATCCCGGGCACAAGGCCCGTATCGTAGATGTAGCAGTTGTGGTACTTTATCGCGGCCTCCCAGGCCCTACCTTTGAGGCTCTCTCTCATGGAGCCGCGCGCGCCACCCACGGCTAGGGGGTCTCGGGCGACTATCTTGGTCATGAGCACGGGGGTGTGCCTTATGGGGTCGAACTTCTCCACGACTTCCAGGTGGTCGAAGCCCCTGTGCGAGATTATCTCTCTGATCTTCAGCACTTCCTCGGGTCGTAGGTCTGTTAAGAAGTAGGGTTTGTGCCCAGTCCAGTCGGGGACCTCGACTAGCTTCTCCTCCTCTGGGTCGTACAGCTTGGCGACGGCGAGCCTCCTGGAGCCGTCGTACTCTACGGAGAGGAGGTACAGAACCCTGCTCAAGCCATCCACCTCCATTTCTGCAGCTTCTTGAGCTTCTTCGATGCGCGCTTGTACTCCTTGTAGTGGGTCTCGCAGAGGTAGACTCTTGGCCCCTTCTCCTTTATGCTTAGCCCCGTGTTTGCCTCCGAGAACTGGGCGTAAGATATCGAGCGCACGGCGGGCCGATCGCAGCCCTCGACGCTGCACTTTACTCCTTTCTTTATCTTCCCCATACCAACCCGAGTTATACCTACGTGGAGGCGTATAAGGAGCACGCTTACCGGGAGCACCTGGCGTTGGAGGCGCCCATGCTTGCGATGAGGGGCTGTCTAAACGCTTACGCTCTTAGGCCCGCGTAGCCTAGTCCTAGCGGAGGTTACTGGTCTTCCGAGAGACTGTCAAGCATTTTGTCTGACGAAGCAGAGTGCACGCTTGTAACGTATAACCGTCTGGCCGGTCTCTCTCGTAATGCTTAAATTGCACCCGGCAACCCCCCTAAAGGAATTATACGCAAGGCGGGGTGGTGGGGGTTGTCCGAGGAGCCGGCTCAGGTACGGGAGGCTATCCAGATTCTAAGGAGGATAGCTGAGGACACGGGCGTCCCGCGGAACATAAGGAGGGCCTGCTCCGAGTCCATCGAGATACTGCTCGACCAGAAGATGAGCGTTGGGCTCAGAGCGGCCAACGCGATCTCCAGGTTGGACGAGATATCGATGGACCCGAACGCCCCACAGTACGCGCGCACGGCTATCTGGCAGGCAATAGCTCTCCTCGAGCAGATAAGGGACTAAGGCGTGGCTGGCGAGACCGGAAAGCCTGGGCTCGGCGTTAGGGTTAGAGGGATATACAGCACAGCTATTACGCAGCTACTGTTGTCGAGGGCGATATCGATAGCGGACCCTACAGAGCCCATAAGGGAGCGCTTCCCTGAGCTCGTGCCGGCCGAGGCCGCGGGAGTCACAGTGAAGGATAGAGACGACAAGCACGCCTTGATAGTCCTGGGTCTCGACCCCCTTTTCTCCGAGGTCACCGCGGCTATCAGGGGGGAGATCAAGTGGAGCATCTACAGGGAGGCACCTCTGGGGTATTTCTCCTCGTATAAGTGTAGGGTTCTTAGGAAAACGCGCGGGGGCTACGAAGTAGAGTTACCGGATGGTCTCAAAGGGCTCCTAAGGACGGAGAGCGTGCTAAGGGAGGGAGAGCTGGTAAACGCCCACGTGATAGCCCCTCTAGTGAACCCCCCCATCCTGAGCCCTGGGATCGCGGTGGTGGGCGTTTACGCGCGTTTAATAGAAGGCGGAAGGTTCTCCTGCAGCCGCTTCATTCGGAGCGCCTCCAGAATTGCAGAGCTCATGGCCCTATCGTCCCGGATGGTGGGGGAAGGGTGGGGTGTCAGGTGGAGGAGCAATGCGTCTAAGGCCGACATTACAGTCCTAATGGAGGAGCTGGAGCGCTTGAAGAGAGAGACTGAGAAAGCCGAGGAGGCTGCCAGAGAGTCCACCGGGCCACGGCAGTTAACCGAGGGGGAGCGCCTCGCCACGCTCATGCTCCCCCTTCAAGCGAAGCTCGAGATGGACAGAGTAAGGAATAGGAGGCGTAGAACGATAACGCTTCACCACCACCTGAAGACCCTGGGGCCCGACGTTTCCAGAATGGTGGACCTGCTTGAGGAGAGTTTCACGTGCTGCGACGAGGACTGCCTGGGGCTCTCTCTCCACCAGTATTATGTTAAGAAGCTGTGCAGCGGTGGGGCCAAGAGGGCCCGCTTCGTTCACGAGAAACCCGACGGAAGCGTCATAGAGATTCGAGGCGACGTCGCGAGCATCGGCAAGGACGGGCTACTGAAAGTGAATCGCACCATTAAGTCTCCAGGCGTCTACGACGGTCTGGGTGTTGAGAAGGAGGCGGGCGACGTCGCAGTAAGCGTGACCAGCGCTTTCTCCCCGATAATAGTGCACAGGTACATGGACAGGGAGGGGCGCGTTAAGGGCTACTACGTTAACGTGAACACTCCTCTCGAGGTCTCTAGAGAGTTGGCTGGGGTCACGGCGTGGTACATCGACTTGGAGGTCGACGTTGTCGTAGGGAGTGATGGGGCCGTTGCTGTCAGAGATGCGGAGGAGCTCAAGAGGCTGGTGAGCGCTGGCGTTGTGCCGAGCCATGTAGCGGCGTGGGCGTTTAAGGTCGTGGATTACGTCAAGAGCCATGCGGAGCTCTTAACAGCCGGGAGAGAGGACGACGTAGTCAGGGAGGCGGTGAAGCTTTTTTCTATGCGCTTCCCTGAAGGAGACTAGGCGAGAGCTTTCATGGGAGCACGCGATGAAAAACGGTTAGCCGAGATTGTAAAGGCGGTGTCAGACGCTGTAAGGCTGGGTATCCTCACAGAGCTGGGACGGAGCAGCGTCCCCGTGCGCTCCTCGGAGCTAGCTGAGGCTCTAAATGTCAACACCAGCAGGCTAAGCTACCACCTCGGGAAGCTGAGAGAGGCTGGTCTTGTGCGCCTGGTGGCGGGTGCCTACGCCCTAACCGAGCTGGGGAAGAGGGTCTACAGGGCTCTGTCATCAATCATGCTAACCGACGTAGAGTCCATAGTAGTGACGGAAGGAGGGTGGCCCGTAGGAGTTCGGCAGGCTCTTTCCGAGCTTGAGAGAAAGCTCGGGCAGGAGCTGCCGCCTGACGTCTACGTCGACGTAGCTGAGTTAGCGAGAGAGGCCGAGGAACCACTGCTCGAGATTTCGCTGGCTGCCGTGGTCTCTTACCTAAGGTTGCGCAGCATAAGGGGGCCTGTACGTAGCTTAGCCCGCCTCTACGGCTTAACCGAGCACTCGCTGAGGAGGAGGGTGGAGCTAGATAGTCCCTTGTACTCGTTCAGGCACAGGCGCATGAGCGAGATCCCTGATCTACTGCTGGCTCAGTACGCGTCCGTAAAACTCGTAGAAGGTGCGCTGTCAGACCTCATCAAAAGGGGCTTGGTGGCGTGGAGGAGGCCTGAGAGCCTCGTAAAGGGTTCTCTATCGCTTACGTTTTCAGTCGAAACCCTCGGGGATTCGCCTTGGCGCCTCGTAAGCTTTCTGGCTAGGCTTTCCCGGTTCGTCGGAGAAGTTGAGGTGTGGGGGCTCGATGAGGTTGTGATGAGGCTTGAAGAAGGGAGCGCCAAGGACTTGCTGGCCGCTATGGACTCAGTAATGGCCGGTCCGGGCCGTATCAACCTGGTGCTTAGGTGGGGTCTGGGCTCGGAGTTGGTACTCAACTCCCTACTTCCTATGTTTGAGTCGGTCTCGGTGACTCTAATCGGCTCGCCCCACGAGGTTTTAATGCCGGAGCTAATGGACTCCTTGAGCAAGGCGCTTAGAAGAGGATTTCCAGTTAACGTGCGGGTTGGAGGCTACGAGCCGCCCGCCAGCCCTATCATAGTACTGTCTCAGGCCTCACTCGTAACTCCTGCCTTAGCGGCTAAGGCGGGACGAAGCGAGGAAGCGCTTTTCGAAGCGTGCATCGAGAGCTTGGAGCGCATTACCGCCGCTAGCAAGCACATAAAGCCGCCTAAGTCGCTGCTTTCCCTGATCAAGGAGTACCTGGGAGTAACGGCAGTTACGAACGCGAAAGTCGGTCTCCTAGGCGTCGGTGCAGCCTTCGCGACGATAGTGCCTCCCCAGAGCTCTGAGGCGCGCGCGTTTAGGTTCTGGGAGATGGTATCGCGCCAATTCAACGACGAGACCGTCGAGCTAACGGTGGTTCACAAAGGGGATGAGCCCTATAGGGCGCTGGCGAGAGCTCCGGTGGGCGGCTCTATCATTAAGCTCTTTAACACATTAAGCCTCGCCCCCCTCACGCCCGCCTCATTCGAGCGGCTAGTAGAGCGGGAAGCCACGCTGCAGTCCAGAGGCATCATCACAGAGCCCACCGTTAGGCTGGGAGTTTTGCCCCCACTTCCAAACGTAGTCGAGGAGCTGCTCAAGGAGCTCTTAGAGAAAGGCCTACGTAGCTTCTCTCTTGTGACCGACTTCTCTCTCTGTATAAGCTGTGGGGGTATAAACAGCTACGAACAGATCCTCTGTAGTGCTTGCAGATCCTCAACGCTGGTCAGGTACATCTCGCCGTTTGGTTACCTTCTGCCGGAGAGGGTGGCGAGCCCCGCTTTACGGAAAGAGTACAGCCAACGCCCCCTAGTCCCGCCGAGCTGGCTACCTGGCAAGGAGGGCGAGCGGCGAGGATATAAGTATCCGCGGCCATAAGGCGCGTAGGTGAAATGGTTGCCAAAGAAACGCAAGAGCAGGGGCAGGCATAAGGGGGGCAAGGGCAAGGAGTACATGGTCCAGTGCGACGAGTGCGGCGCACTGATACCGCGGTCCAAGGCGGTCAAGCTGACGAGACCCGTGTCCGTGGTTGACCCGCAGTTGGCCAAAGAGCTGAGAAAGCAGGGTGCTATAATCCCCCGGTACAGGGTAACTAAGTACTACTGCATACGGTGCGCTGTTCACAGGGGCATAATAAGGATCAGGTCGGAAGAGGAGAGGAAGAAGGTTCCATCGTTCTGGTGATGCTGCCAAGGCGCTCAGTAGCCTTCCTAGTGAAGGCTAACAAAGCATGGACCGCCCCCGTGGGCGGCAAGAGGCTAGCATCAGCTGGCAGACTCGACGTAGTGGCCCGCGCGGTAATCGCCCTTCTTGGCACCCCCTTAGCTACTCGCGCGCTCTTCGTCGCCGTTCTGGAAGGGCCTCCCAGCCCCCCTCTTAGCCTCGTAGTCGATTGTAGGAGGGCAAGGCCCCTTAGCAGCGAGGCCGAGTTCGCACAAGCGTTTTCCTCGGTGCTTAGAGGGGGGCGCGTCGAGGGC
>Ga0180302_10000972_pt1 | contig 13412 bp, 10 predicted proteins | sample GuaBasSediGuay17_FD_121794 | JGI IMG/M metagenome (GOLD analysis project Ga0180302, IMG submission 121794) | Subseafloor sediment microbial communities from Guaymas Basin, Gulf of California, Mexico - Guay17, Core 4571-4, 12-15 cm | ecosystem: Environmental > Aquatic > Marine > Hydrothermal... | reverse complement strand
AGATACTCTTCTTAAAGATGAAGAACTAAAAGCGATGATGAATGCTACGAACACAATCGTAGTTAGTTATTTGAAATATAATGATCACGGATGGGCTCATTCTGTAATAACTATGAGGAATGCAGTTAAAATCTTAGTCATAATCCGCGAAAAACTCCCCCCAAATTTAGTCAAACATAATCTTGGCTCTTTTGACGATGCATCCTTTGTGACTGCTCTCGCAGCATTCCTTCATGATATTGGAAATATGGTGCATAGAAACCTTCACTGGTCCCATAGTACATGGCTTTCGGAACCTATTGTATGGAGATACATCGATGAGTTCTACAACGATGAACCTTTAGACAAAAAATGGCTTTTATTCGCGCATATAGCTAATGCAATATTCAGTCACGATGAAAATGTGCAAGCTTTCACCATCGAAGCTTCTGCCGTTAAAGTTGCTGATGGATGTGATATAGCAGCTGGGAGGAGTAGGAAACCCTACAGTATCGGCAAAATAGATATCCACTCCGTATCCGCTCTGAGTATTACTGAAGTTGATTTAACGGAAGGCGAAAGAAAACCTTTACGCATTACCGTTAATATGAGTAATCCTGCGGGAATATTCCAGATAGAAGAAATTTTGTTACCAAAAATCAGAACTTCATTACTTCATGATAAAACCGAGATAATAACCTTGGTAAATGGTAAGACCCTAAAATTAAGAAGAAGTGCCATAATTTTATGAATTCTACTTCTTTCATGATACCTAAAAACTGAGATTCACCTACAGTATTAATGTTGCTACTTATAATCTTATCCCAGATAATCTCTTTTCACTAAAAATATTTAGTAAAATCAGTATAATAATCGACGAAAATCTCCAAATAGACGTTGTAATATGGTAGAGATAATATATGGAGATAATGACCTGAGGGATCACAAGGAAGCGGTTCTCATGAAGGTCAAATGAAGAATCCCGATTAAAGAAATTTGATAGTAATGTCTCTCATACTAATATCCTCAATAATTTTCTTTAATTGAGCACTAAACAATTTCATGCCACTTCTTCTCCGGTTCATATGGAATACTCTTAAGTTCGCCTCTAACATAGGCTTTAACTATATCTATAATTTTTCCTTCAGCTCCCGTTATAATCTCGATATTTGACTGCTGTAGATAATATCGAGCCCTTCTACCAATACCTCTTACGATTAAAACAGAAACTCCCTTTGAAATTAATAGTCTTGGGATCTCCCCTGGCATATGAGAGTTTATGCTTGGATTTGGAATTGCTTCGACATTTTTTATCTCATTATTCTCGATGGTAATTATGAGAAAATACGGTGCTCTACCAAAATGCTCAAAAATATTGGATGTTAGATCAGCTCCATCTGCTGGCAGAGCTATCTTAATCATTCTTACAACCCCTGATTATTTTCCATAAAGACATTACTCTGATAGATATAGGGAAATATATTTTTTAAGGTAATGTATTTTTAAGTAATATAAATTTAGATCGGTTTGCTCTGATGCAGATTATCTATATTCCTTATCTTGCTATTCTAATATGCTTTTCAATTAGTTTTTCGCTCAGTATTAAAGGATTCCTTAAGACAAGACCTCTAACAGCTTTATATAATGCTTTAATCTCCCTTTTCTTCTTAATGGCCACTATATCAATATTAGCGGAAAACTTTATCAATGATAATGTTATCATATGGGGCTTAAACTTAGATTACTTAGATTTCACGTTCGTTCTATTTTTAATACTAGGGTTCCTCACATGGCTTGTGGAAATAGACTATATAACGCATGAAGAGATGAGTAGATTACTCCTAATATTCGCCTTCATAGGAGGAATGATAATCTTAGGAGAATTGTACGGGAAGTTTCCTTTCGCAATATTCATTAATAGTATTCTAGAGATCACCGGATTAATCTTATTTAGCGTTCTAGCCATCTCCTATTTTGCTGATATATTTAGAAACATTCCATATACGAATTCTAAGAAATACCTTGGGGCATATCTGGCCGGTTTGATAGCACTAATTGTAGGTTTAATACTTATTGCATTAGGAGATATTTATTTGATTCTAAACATTAGAGATTTAATGCGCCTATGTTATGATTTTGGATTACTATTCGTTACATTAGGAGTAATCCCCATAACACTACTTCCAGCTCGTAATCCTATGCTTTTAGAAACAACATTAGCGCACCCACATAGCGCATTATTTGTGACTCCCGATGGCATCACGATAATGCACATTAAATTTAACCGCTCGCACGATTCAATTGACCCAACATTAATCGGCAGTGCTATAGCGGCTATTTCATCGCTCACTAAGGAAATCATAGGGAAAAAAGTTGAATTAAAAACAATCAAATTTGAGAACTTTAGCATTATTGTATCGCTAGGTAAAAGAATTGCGGGTTATATACTCGTTGAACGCCCTACTAGAATATTAGAAGAGATCTTAGCTAGAGCTGTGAAACATGTAGAAAAAAGAATAGAGCCTCTTGATCAAACCATACTCATCATGCGTAAGGATCTGTACAACGAGATTATCAGGGATATAAAGGAAATCTTCTCCCCGATAATATGATGAGACTTATGCTCTCCTTTCCGCGTCTAATATCTAGTCTTATTTTGTCAATACTTAGCGAAGATACATACTATCTGAAACGATGAATTTGCCTACTTTTTTGCATGGACATTTTTGCACATGAAAAGCTATTGTGTACGTTGAAATATTATGAATATTGCTTTGAGTAAAACAGTCTAATAATTTACATGTAAGACATATTATTAGATTCTATCTTATGTCACCTTATACGAATACAAATCTGTTCCTTATGGTGCCTATCTTCTCTATAGTGATTTCCACCACATCTCCATGTTTAATTAACTTAGGTTCGGGTTTCCAGAAATACCCAACACCAGCTGGTGTTCCAGTGGCAATTATATCACCGGGTTCAAAGGTTATTCCTTTACTCAAAATGTAGAGAATATCTGGTATCTTGAAAACCATTTTAGCTGTAGTTGAGTTTTGTCTTATTTCATTATTTACCTTTGTAACTATTCTTAATCCATGGGGATTTGGTATTTCATCTTTAGTTACAATCCATGGTCCGATGGGAGCAAATTTATCTAAACTTTTCCCACGTGTCCACTGACCATCTCTATATTGGAGATCTCGTGCAGAAACATCATTAAAAACAATGTATCCTAGCACGTAATCATATGCTCTTTCTCGGCTTATTCTTTTACCTTTTTTACCTATGATGAATGCTAATTCTCCTTCATAATCGATGAGCTTTGCATAATCATATGGTATCTCTATTTCTTCGTATGGTCCAGCTATCGCTGTTCTTGGTTTCATGAAAATTACTGGCTCACGCGGAGCCTCCCTCCCTTCCTCTTTTGCATGTTCAATATAATTACGACCTAGACAAATTATCTTTGGTGGTTTCTCGATAGGAGCTAAAAGTTTGACTCTGCTCAATGGAATTCCTTCCCATTTTCTTTCTTTTAGTGCACTAATTTTCTCAATAAGAAGATCAACCAAATTGTTTTCAATTAGTTCCTCTACTGTTTCGGGCAGATCGTCTCTTATTATGTTTGACAATTCTTTTCGATCTAGTATTCTGTTATTAAGAACAATGCCATACGATACTTTAGTTTCATACTCATATCTAACAATCTTCATAATAGCACCTATTGCTTACTCACCACAACTTTGTGAATTTTGAGAAATAATTAGCTAACGCATTTATCTATCAATACTCTGTGCTCTCTTTAATTAGTATTTTTAGTCCCACAATGCTTGAAATAAACATATAATCCGAGGTATGATGATTTGAATAAGAAAAAGTATGACGTCATCATCATAGGAGGAGGAATAGTAGGTGTAGGTATTGCGCGAGATCTCTCAATGAGGGGGCTAGAAGTAGCCTTATTAGAGAGATACGATTTAGCCACTGGTGCGACGGGCAGATCGCATGCTTTATTGCATAGCGGTGGCAGATACGTCGTCAAAGACCCCGTTTCGGCTCGTGAATGCGCGCAAGAAAACCTCGTGTTAAGGAAGATAGCAAGTCATATTATTGATAATGTTGGAGGACTATTTATTGGACTAGATGTAGATCCGCCAGATTACGCTGAAAAATTTATTAAAGGATGTAAAGAAACGGGAGTAAAATGCGATGAATTAAGTGTAAAGGAAGCCATTAAAATGGAGCCTAATTTAAACAAGAACGTCCAAAGAGCCTTTCTAGTAAATGATGCTCATATTGATCCTTTTAAACTAACTCTATTAAATGCTATTGATGCTTTGGACGCTGGCGCTAAAATTATGACATACCATGAAGCAATAGTATTCATCACAAATAAAAAAGATGTAATGGGCGTTCGTGTCAAAGATAATTTAAAGAATAAGTTAAAGGAGTTCTACGCGGACATAATAGTCGTAGCAGCTGGCGCATGGAATAGAAAAATTTTGAGCATGGTGAATATCAATATAGAAATTCTTCCAAATAGAGGAACTATTTTGGTTATCTCCGGTCGTATATTTAATAGAGTTATAAATCGATTAAGAATGCCGAGTGATGGGGATATTATTGTTCCGAGTTACGAAACAAATCTTTTGGGTACAACATCCGTGAATGTTTCAGATCCCGACGATAATAGTCCAAGCATTGCGGAAATTCGGACTCTTTTCTTAGAAGGAAAAAAGTTATTCTCAGATATGTCAAATCTTAGAATTTTAAGAGCATACGCTGGTCCTAGGCCTTTAATTGGACGCAGAGGCGGGCGAGAAGCCCCCCGCACGTTTCAAGTCTTTGACCATGAAGAAACTCTCCGAGGTTTAATTTCTGTCGCTGGCGGCAAGTTAACGACATATAGATTAATGGCAGAGAAAGTTTCTGATGTCGTTTCAAAGAAACTTGGTATAAGAGCCCCTTGTAGAACTCACAAAGAACCTTTACCTGGATATTACGATAAAAGAGATTTGGAAAGATTAATACGCAAGTGGAATTTCACTAAATTACCTATTGCTAAAATATTAATGAGATGGGGTGCTCTTGCTTCAACTTTTCTGAGCGTATCCACTTGGAAAAACAAATTAGTGTGCTACTGCGAGCTAGTCACATACCCAGAAATAAAATTTGCCATCCAAAGAACTTTTGCTAGAACTATCGGAGATATTATGAGACGTACTAGAGCAACAATGGGTCCTTGTCAAGGCCAAAATTGCACGTATAAAATATCCTCAACGTTATACGATACAATTGAGAATTATCATTATTACTTCATAAGAGATCTAAAATCTCATTTAAGAAGACGATGGGCTGGCATGAGATATATTTTAAATTCGCATCAAGCAAATCAAGCAGCTCTTCAACTGGCTCTTTTTAATAATCTAGGCAACTTTAACAAGATTTTGGTGGGCAACGATGAGTGAGACTATCGTGGATACCATCATTATTGGAATAGGAGCCGCTGGGCTTTTATCTAGCATATATTTAGCAAGAAAAGGGCAAAAAGTATTATGCCTATTTAAAGGTTTAGGAGCCACTGCTATGTCCTCTGGTTGTTTTGATATACTCGGCTATAGCTATAAGCGTAGTGATTGGCTTAGCTCATTCACCGAGGGATACAATGATCTGCCGTCTGAACACCCCTATAAAATATTATCAGAAGGCGATTTGCATCAACTTGATTCGATATTAAAAGAAGCTACAGTCAATTTAGGCGAACTATTTGATAAGTTTCTCTATGGAAATTATACTAAAAACGTTCTGATTCCAACAATTTTTGGTACAATAAAGCCTACAGCTTATGTTCAGGTGAGTATGAAAAACGCTATTCTGAGAGAAGATACAGATATGTTAATTATTGGTTTCAGAGACTTCTACGAATTTAATCCAAGGTTGATCGCTCACATGCTCAAAACAGCCCTTAAAGTATTCGATATTTGCAACATCAGAATAAATTATGCATACTTAAAAACGCAATCCTCTACAACATTTCCTAAAATCTCGTTGGAAACCATTGTGTCCGAAATAAAGAGCATATTGAAACATAAAAGAACAGACATAATTCTTTTCCCCGCAATATTTGATAGCATCGAAACGGTCAAGAAAATTGAAAAAGAGTTAAATATTCACATTGCCGAATTACCCTCCACTCCTGCATATAGAGCCGGGATAAGATTAAACTCCTTCTTAGTCAATTTAGCGGAGAAATATGGAGTTAGCTTAATACATGCGGATGATATAAAAGTAGATCTTGAGGGAAGAAGAATTACGCGTCTGAGAGTATTATCACATAATAGGATCCTCGAATATAAGGCACATAACTACATTATAGCGACCGGCGATCTGCTTGGAGGGGGTTTAGAATTATACACAGATCTAATATCAGGTGTGGCGCATATCAAAGAAACATTATTAGGATTTGAAGTCGAAAATGTCAGCATTGAAAATCTAACGAAACAAGACTTTTTCTCAAGAAATGGTCATAAGCTTTCTAGGATTGGTGTACGGATTAATAATTCGGCAAGATTAGTGGATAAGAATGGAAAGGAATTGGTGAAAAACGCTTATTTTGTTGGTTCAATTATCGGCGGATACGACTATAACGTAGAAAAAAGCGGATTAGGTGTTGTGCTAGTGAGTGTCTGGAAAGCTGTTAATGAAATATTTAGGGGTGAGTAAGAATGATGCATTATTTGGACATTTTAGATGAGATAAATAAGTGTCTGCATTGCTTGTTATGCTTACATGTTTGTCCTTTAATAGTCGATTTAAACCAAGAAATCATTTCCCCTAAGATCATTCAAAATTCTCTTAGAAATCCCATAAATAAAGTGTATGTAGATGATGTGATATATTTATGTTTGAAATGTGGTGCATGCAAGATAATATGTCCTAGAAATCTAGATATTACAAAGGCAGTAATTTATATTGGGAAGAGCATTTTCTCGGACATAACAACGCGAAAAATGCAAAAATAAATACTTTTTTATTAGCTCCAAAACAAGGTAACATGTATGATGAGCTATTATTGGAGTTTATAATGCGCTTAACGCGAGACACATTGGAAAGAATGCTCGATTATAAGGGCCCTCCTCCCTCACTGAGCACTAAATGGAAACCCATGACTATTGAGCAAGTATTAGATTTCTTCGCTGAAACCGAATTCAGCGACATCAGAATCATAAGAGGAAATCTAGGGGACGAAATCGATCTTTTTGTTAATGGAAATTGGGCTTTCTCTGTCATTAGGATTGGTAACTTATACTATGTAAGAAAAGTAGGTCTAAGGGGCGAGGAATGGATGGCTTATGCAACAGCAACTGGCTGGGCCATGCCTGCCGTTTTTATAACAGCTTCATGGTTTTGGAAGTACCATATCAAGAAATACGGATTATTTAAAACAATATTACTCGTTTTTATCCCCATAATCGCATGGTGGATGAGCGGTATAATCTCTGTAATGCTCTTCGCACCACGAATAGCTGAGAATACTTACTTGATGCTAATTTTCTCTCTATACTTAGGCTCGTTATTAGGATTCATACTTGGCGGATTTATTGGATTATTAACCGCTTTTACTATTCTGACTTCATTTTTGCTTCCGTATTGGTACTTTCTATGGAGAGAAGAACTTCCGCCTGAAGAATTAGAAGAACTGGAAGAGAAGTGGGAGGTGGAAGAAATCTTTCACACAAAATAAGTCATCTGGTATACGATGGCTACTTATGATACCTGAGAATTACTAAGCATCCTTTCCCAGAATTCTTTACAATTCTTCCACAATTCTTCTAATGATCTCCTCTTAGATTCTAAAGATGCTAGTTCATGTTCAAATAAAATAGCCATCAATCTATGATACTTAGATGGCTGATGCGTTAGCCTTTTCACCATAAAGAACTCATATTCCGTCTTAAAGAAAATGTTATTAAGAATAGCCACCATTAATGCTATATGTTTTGCGAATTCTCTTATCGAAAATTTAAATGCGAGCAACTTCTTATTCTCGTAAAATTTAGTTGCCATTAAATAGTAGGCAAATGCTTTATTGTAGGCGTCTCTTGCAGCGCTAATAATCTTTACAGGCGATATGTTACGTATCTGATTTCGCAAGTTTAGAAATGTATTCTGAGGATCAAAGATTGTTTGGAAATGCATTATAGGACCAAGTTCTATAGGCATCTCTGCAGTGGGATTACTTATTAATTCATTAAGACGAATTAGCGATCTGATCTTAATTATGATTGGTTTATCGTCGATTGATATGTTTTCGATTCTATCTATGGTCTGAGATACGCAGAAAACCGTTATTAAGTCCTCTTTAGAAATCGAAATTGCCTTAATTTGATCTTTATACTTATCTAATAGCATTTTAATTAATTCTGACTCCATTAAATAACCTCACTCTACGTGTTAGCATATTACTCGGTTACTTGTCATTAAATATTTGTCGTAATTAAACGTAAAAACCAGCTAAAATTTTTATTTATCATTATTTGTGATAAACTATTGCCTCGAAGTACTGAAAAGGGGGATTCTTCTGAGCGAGAATAAGTATATTCTTTCAATTGATGAAGGAACAACTAGTGCTCGAGCTATCATTTGGGATAAGCAATCCAGAATGCTTGGTATTGGCCAATATGAATTCCCTCAACATTATCCTAAACCAGGATGGGTGGAGCATAATCCAGAGGAAATTTGGGAAGCCCAATTAAAAGCTATAAAGACAGCCTTAAGTCAAGCTAATATTGATATGAATTCTATAGCTGCAATCGGAATTACAAATCAGCGTGAGACAACTATCATATGGGATAAGAATACAGGTAAACCGGTATATAACGCAATTGTATGGCAATGCAGAAGAACATCTAATATAGTTGATTGGTTAAGACGTGAATATGAAGAGGAGATAATAAAGAAGACTGGATTAATCCCGGATTCGTATTTCTCTGGTCCTAAGATTAAATGGTTATTAGACAATATACCCGGACTTAAAGAAAAAGCCAAAAAAGGAGGCGTCTTATTTGGTACTATTGATACATTCTTAATATGGAGAATGACGGGAGGAAAAGCTCACGTTATCGATTATAGTAACGCGTCACGCACTATGATTTTCAACATACATAAATTGGAATGGGATGAAGATATTCTTGAGATACTAGGAATACCGGAAGAAATATTACCAGAACCTCGCCCATCGAGCGATGAGGAAATTTATGGTTTTACCGATAATAAAATTTTTGGCTCAGAAATTCCTATTACGGGAGATGCTGGAGATCAACAAGCAGCTCTATTCGGACAGGCTTGCTATGAGCCAGGTATGGTTAAAAACACTTATGGAACAGGAAACTTCCTCTTACTAAATACGGGTAAGAAAGCAATAAGATCCAAACACGGTCTACTCACAACAATAGCATGGGGACTGAGGAAAAAAGATGTAATATATGCCCTTGAGGGAAGTATTTTTATTACTGGAGCTGCAATTCAATGGTTACGGGACGGTCTTAAAATAATCAGAAGCGCTGCAGAAAGCGAGAATTATGCTCAGAGGGTCACGGACAATGCGGGAGTGTATTTCGTACCCGCCTTTGTTGGTTTAGGCGCTCCATATTGGGATCAATACGCTCGGGGGCTAATTATTGGAATAACACGAGGAACTTCTATTGAGCACCTTGTAAGGGCTGCGTTGGAAGCCATTGCTTATCAGACTCGCGATGTAATTGAATCAATGGAGGCTGATGCGGATATTAGGATCTCCGAATTGAGGGTAGATGGAGGTGCTGCTAAGAATAACTGGTTAATGCAGTTCCAAGCAGATATTTTAGGAAAGAGAATCATTAGACCTGTAATTTTTGAAACAACGTCTCTTGGAGCTGCTTATTTAGCTGGTTTAGCTGTAGATTATTGGGAAAGTTTAGATGAGATAAAGAGCTTATGGAGGATTGATACAATATTTGAACCTAAGATGAGTATTGAGGAAAGGGAGAAGTTGTATAAGGGATGGAAATTGGCTGTTGAGAGATGCCTAAAATGGGCTAAACTTCTCTCTGAGATCGGTTTATAATAAATTAACAGGATTTTCCTAGATGTTTACCGAGAAAGTACTCTAAATGCTCCTCACTACAAAAGTATAATGTTTTTCCTTTTCTTTGGAACTTAATCGCATCTTTCTCATCTATTTCTTTCTGACAATATGCGCACTTGGGCATGTACATACCTCCTAGATACTTTTAAAAAATGCTACTAGTCTATTATCTCACATAAATTTTATTGTATTGCACTTTTAAGTTCTTAGCTTTTGTAGATTATATCCATCCAACTTTTTGTTCCTTGTTCAATATCAATTCGTCTTAAATGATAAATTGCTCTAATTGCATACACTGTTGAAGTCGCAATTGAGTGAATAAGCATTAAAATTAGCCCGTAGAATGGATATGTTATTATTCCTATTAACATATATAAAAACCACATATTCCTTCTACCATCGATTTTAGCTATAATTCTATCAATTCTTGACATTAAAAGTAAATTTTTCCCTGTTGATATTCTAAACTGCATGTAAATGTGTCTAGTAAAGGAGTCAGAGACTAAGAATACTAACCCTAATATTAGTGTGAGCAATGAATTAGTTACAGTATAAACATAATATATCCATGAAACGTATATTATCTGCTCGAATAACATATCAAAACTATGTTCTATTTTACCAAGTTTCGTGAGGATGCCTCGAACTCGCGCTAGTTTACCATCTGTTCCGTCGAGTATAGCGGTAATAAAGCCCATAATTATCGCTAGATACGGCCTCTGTAGTATAAATAAAAGCGCTGTTAGATAGGCTGTGATATTCGAAAGTATTGTCACTCTATTTGGTGTTATCCATGTATGGTTACAGAAAATTCTTACTAATGCATTTTCAAAAAATCTATTTACACTTGCAAATATGTGGAGCCCCTTCTGAGTTCTTGAAACTAATACTCTCGCTGCTTCCTTGCATTCCTTTTCATTTCGTACTGGAATAGCTAGCAATTCTAAATGTCTTCTTAAGTAATCATAATATACTTTGATCTGATCAATGCGAATAACGTTTAATCCGTATTCCTCTGCTATTTTTCTAAAATTCATTGTGTCTTGTTCTTCAAATAATGGTATAAATTTACTGACCTCCTCGCTTTTTATAAGTGCAGCAACTGGAATTTCTTTATCGTTATCTTTGATTGTAAATAGCGTATTTGGTTGCTGTTTGATCAATTCTTCAACAAGCTTTTCATCAATTAAGATTTTTGAAGATAGGATTATGACTGCATCTCCGCGAATATCGTCTAAGTCATATCTAATGTTGAGCCCCAGCTTTTCTCCATTACTAAAGATCCTTTTTATCTTCTCTAAATGCTCTCCATCAGAAATAATGATATCCCTCAATCCAGCGTTATATAGTGCTCTTACTATACGTACTATTACTGGTACACCACAAATCTTTAATTCTGGGCGAGAATCCCTACTTAATATGATTAGAACCTCTATCATTATATTGTACCCCTTAAGATAATTTATTCATATCATATGATATGCTCCTTATAATCTCGCAATCTCATCAAGAGTAATTCTTGCTCACTTATTCTTCTCTCAATCCTTAACTCGTCAAGAACAAATTCCACTACTCTTCTCCTCTTGCCTTTTAATGCCTCCATTAGATCTTTGACAGTATCTATCTCTGTCCAGAATCCCCTAGTAATGCCAGCAACTTTGACTACATAGTTAAGTTTTATGGCTCTATTTATTATGTCGGAGAAACTAAATGAAAATTTCTCTGAACTAAGCATTTCCGCTACTTTAAATAATCTTTTTCTTATGAGAAATAGCCCAGTATCAACATAGGTATAGGATCTAAGATTCTTGCCTATCTTAATTACATGACCATTGTTATCTGTAAGGATTTTTGTAGCTTCATCTATATTGATATATTCCGGCTTTTTATCGCCGCAAATTAATATATCTATGTTTTTAAATCTCTGAATTAATAAATTTTTAGCTAGACCTGTTGAGTAAATATGATCGCTCATGCTCAAAAAGAAGCTATCTGAAGTCACGTATTTTCCACTCAATAGGAAGCTATATCCATTCTCTCTATCAACCGCGTCATTGCGTACAATACAAAAATCGATATCAAGTGCATTCAGGATACTCTCCATCTTCTGAGACCATACTTCTGAAACAACTACTACGAATCTCTTTACTCCAATGCTTCTTAGCACCATAATAGGATATGATATAAGGGGTCTACCATGTATCTCGATCATCCATTTTGGCCGTCCCCCCGTGTACCCCTGCAATCTCTTGCTTATACCCCCCGCCAATATGACAGCTTCACGTATCATAAAAATCACCGAGATTATTGAAATTATGGGGATTAAGGAAAGTGTGAGGAGAAAATGAAAGAAAAATCAATAATTTATTACGCACACTTAAGGTATTAAATCTTTCTGATTTTTGAAAACTTGCTTTTAACATTTATCTCTTCTTATTCTTCTAGATCTCTCTGGAGAAGACTTAAAAACGATAAATAATAGTCTTATAAACGCTTGGTTAACCATTGGATTATTTTGTTTAAAGCTTCTTCTTTTTTCAAATCATTTAGAACTTCATGCTTAGTATTATCCATCAATACTAGTTCCTTGTCCTCTATGGAAATTTTATCAAATAATACTTGCGAAGCTTGCAGAGGTACTATTTTATCCTCCTTACCGTGAAAAATGATTGTTGGTACCCGGATTTTATCCGCGTTAGCTATAGCATAATCCATTGCTTTGAGCATTTCTGTTAAAAGCCGTATTGTTCCTCGCTTAAACACTAAGGGATCCTCTTCATATGCCTTATTAACTTCAGGATCATTAGTCAACAACGAAGCGTCTATTTTTATTTTCGGCCTATATTTAGGCCTTATGGCAGCTATAATTTTGAGTAACACAAATGAGATAGGCGATACTTTTATTCCAGACATCAACGCCGGACCCGAAAGAATGAGTCCCTTAAGTCTTTCAGGATGTTCTATAGCATATATCGTTGCTATTAATCCCCCCATACTATGACCAAAGAGAAAAACTTTTTCTTCCTCCACCTCCTCCAGAATTCTATCCATAAATAAATGGAGATCATCTATAAATTCGGAGAACGATCTTACATAGCCTCTCTCACCCCCTGAGTTTCCGTGCCCTCTTAAATCATGCATGTAAAACGCAAAGCCGTTGGACGCCAATTTTTCTCCCACATGATTATATCTACCCGAATGCTCCGCATAGCCGTGAACACCTATGATTACACTCCTTCGCTCAATTGGAGCCCAATAACGATAGAAAAGTTTTAATCCATCATGAGATTGAAATGTACCTTCT
>Ga0180302_10000970_pt1 | contig 13418 bp, 14 predicted proteins | sample GuaBasSediGuay17_FD_121794 | JGI IMG/M metagenome (GOLD analysis project Ga0180302, IMG submission 121794) | Subseafloor sediment microbial communities from Guaymas Basin, Gulf of California, Mexico - Guay17, Core 4571-4, 12-15 cm | ecosystem: Environmental > Aquatic > Marine > Hydrothermal... | reverse complement strand
AATTTATTGTATAGCATGTAGGGGGGAATCAAATTGGTAGCTAGGAGATCGAGACAGCCTAGGAGAATGAGGAGAACAGCGGATAGGGGAGGTCCAGGGCGAGCCCGTATGAAAAAAATTGCTTTGAAGATTGTTGGGACAAACCTGGAAGATACTGAGAAATTTTCAAGATTGATAGTGGAAACGCTGAGAACGAGAGGAGCCAAAGTTTCGGGTCCTGTGAGATTACCAACTAAGAGATTAATATTATCAGTTAGAAAATCGCCGTGTGGGGAGGGGACTCCAACATATGATTTTCTTGAGTTGCCCATATACAAGAGATTGATTACTGTTGAGGTTACTCAAAGAGACTTAATATACTTGGTTCAGTTCCCAGTGCCCAAGGATATTCATGTCGAGTTTAGAATTCAGTAATTTTGGTGCTATTTTTGCAAAATTTATCAAAAATTCTTAAGCTTGATAAAAATATTATAATGGAATTCTTTGTTTTTTCTATCCTATCCTCAATAGTTATGCTAATTGGATATTTAGAATTAGAGACTGGATTAATACTAATCATATCCTTTGCTTTAGCATATTTTTTGTATTTCTTGATGAACACTTCAAGAAAATTGAATAATTATTTAATGAATAATAAAGTTGTGTTGATTTCTCTCCCCGTAATCTTCTCGTTTCTTTTTTCCATAATGTTTTTTACATTGTCAATAGAAATTGTTGACTACGTTGGAATAATATCGATTATCTTCTTTATCTTATGGGCGATAACCCAACCATATTTTTTACTAATCCCAGTAAATAATTTCGCGGAGAAATTCATTTTATTTATAAGGAAAAAGACTAGTAAATGGGCTATTGGAATTTTCTTCCTATTTTTCTCTATCTTATCTGTCTCGTATTTATCGATGTTTTTCGCCATCTACATCATTAATCTTGAAAAACTTTCTTTATTTATTTACATACTTTTAACGATCATTTTGCCTATAATGGTTCTTTTAATATTCATAGTTGTTTCCAAAAGCATCCTAAAGAGATTAGAAATCTTATCTTATACATCAATAATCTACATTGCTTTAGGTCTATATATCATCTTTAGAGCTCAAGCGATTTCTAAACAACTAGAGACGTATGGATTTTTCCAGGGACTGTTGGATTTCTTACTTGTGATCGCGACAGTTATATTAGCAGCTTTTTCGATATTAAGAAAAATTAGGAGTTTTAGGGATACGCTGTTTTTCAGGTCTTTTAATGTACAGTATCTTGCTTTTTCTTTGGGATTTTTGTATGAAGCTGGAGTTATCTATTTAATTAAAGGCATATTTGAGAACCCTAAAATAGTCTCCATTTTAAATAACACCTTGAGCTATTTGGGTGCCCTCGCCTTGATTTATTTATCCCCATATTTATTCGCAGTTTCATCAGGCTTATTAATACCTAAGATTGTTCCAAAAGCATTAGTTGACTTTACATTCCCAACAGAAAAAAATAGTGAGTTTCCTAGAGGGAATGAGATTGAGAATAGTAATCTTAATGATTAAGGATAGTATCGTTTGTAATCAAGCTATAAAAAAATTCTATGATTTTTTATCCACGAAAGGTTTAGAAAATTTGGATATCGAATTAGTGGATGTAGAAGAAAACTCCTCAATACTAGACCAATATAAAATAGATGGAATTCCAGCTTTCCTCATGTTTGAAGATGAAAAGCTTATACAATGCTTCATAGGTGGTGATGAAAAAACAATTAAAGAACTCATCTCTAAAATGAGAGGAAAAATAAAAAAGGAGTAAACGATTTAGGAAAATCTATACTTCACACCGAAGTTTCCAGCTGGAAGACCAAATATTAATCCCTTATTCCCAAAGTTCTGACACACATAATCACATGTTCTACACTCCAAACATCCTTCATGTGTATATACTATTGTACCATCTTCAGCTTCTTCAAAAAGTTTTGCCGGGCAAGCTATTGTGCATATTTTTGTTAGACATTCCTTACATAGTTCTGGTTTAAAGTGTTTATCAGGCTCTGCTTGAGGATCGAATGATGTTGCTGATAATCTCTTATCTAGTGAAATCCTTTCTTTTGTTGCTTCAATCATACTCATATTGATTTCACCCCCTTAAGACCGTTTAAACCAAGTTTAAGCAGTTTAATAAAGCTTAGCTCCCTTCTAATTGCTTGATAAATTGTTTCAGCACGTGTTCCATCATACTCAAATATCCTCTTAGCAAGCCTAACAGCTAAGTCTGGATACTCGCTGTAAATTTTTGGATCCCTTAAATATTTGTGAGCATTTTTGAAAACCTTATAATCACGCCAAATAATACTATTCTTCACTTTTTGCTCATACAATGCAAAAGAACCAGGTTCTAGTGAATTTCTATTCTTTAATTCAATAATGGTCTCGGCCGCAAGTTTACCAGATAACATTGCTAGATCTATTCCTCTAACAGTGAAACCGAGATTGAATAAGAAACCAGCAGCATCACCAGTTAAAAGAACTCCAGGTCCATAGAATTTATCAGTTAACAGGAACGCCTCTGGTACCGTTTTGGCTGCATATTCAACCAATTGTCCGCCCTCAACTAGAGGGAAAATGTAAGGATGTAATCTAAAATCTTCAATTGTCTCGTTCAGCTCTTTACCTATTTCAGGTATAGAGTCTATATGGAAAATCACGCCCATTGAAATAACGGATTCCATCGTGTATAGAAATGCCCCTCCCCTCAATCCCTTTGATGGGAAACCGGCTAAGTGCAAAACAGCACCCTCTCCATCCTCGACATTAAACCTATCATTGATTTTATCTTTAGATAGTGACCAAACTTCCTTAACTCCCACAGCGACCTCTGACGGTTTCGGCATTTCCCTAAATCCATGTTTTTCGGCTAGTAAACCTAAAGCACCTTCTGCTAATATAACAGCGTCTGCTTCCATTATTTCGCCGCCGGCGTTTATTCCGACAACTCTTCCATCTCTAATCACAAGCTCATCAACATTCACTCCAGAGGCCACTAATGCGCCAGCTTCTTCTGCTTTACTTGCTAACCATTTGTCGAATTTAGCTCTAATTACTGTGTAACTATTACATGGCTCTTTCTTGAAATCTTTATGATAAAATTCTATTGCCATAGCGCCTTTTTCTGTCATAAAAATGACTTTTTCTTTTGTTATACATCTTTCAAGCGGGGCTTCTTTCCATTCCCCATCAGGAAAAATCATTGGTAATATGTACCCATATAATCTTGCTCCACTAACGTTTTTTGCGCCTGGATAGGCTCCTCTCTCAACAACTATCACTTGGAGATCCTTCTTAGCTAATTCCCAAGCTGCTACGCTGCCAGATGGTCCTGCGCCTACAATAATAACATCAACTTTTTCACTTGCCAAAATTAGCACCTATTTTTTAATTTATGTTATTTTGAGAAAAAACTTACATTAAAAAATTAAAACTAATGTATATAGATTTGTTCTTTTTTTACCAGATTCGTACCCATTCACCATTAGTCTTTTTATATTTTCCTAAGTAATCAATAGGTATTGGTTTAAAGAATCTCAGCGCGTAATATGTTTTGAATATCTCTCCAAGCTTGACATCTCCACTTTTATTAAGTATCTCTACGAGCTTTATCAAATACTCGTCCTTTATCATATCGTTTTTCATAGCGATTATTATCGCGCTTAACATTAATGTTGCAGCTGCATAGTGGTATCCAGAATTATCTAATTTTTCAACAACATTTATAACCTCGTTTATACTCTCCTCATCCTGAGTGATATAAAGATTTATCTTTAATAACTCGATCGAAGCAGCGATAAGGTCCTTTCCCTTCTCAAATAACTCATGAGCTAATTTGTTAAACTTACTCCATCCAATCTTGTTCAGAAAGTTCTTCTGAAGGCTTGCAATGAGGGAATATCTTAGCGCGGCGATTTTCCTGTGCTCGTCATCAATTTTCTCGTAAGCTTCAGCAGATTTTTTTAATGTATTAATAGCATTTTCAAAATCGTTTAGGAAGAAGTATAAGAGAGTATAATCATCATATGTTTGTGCTAATTGTTCAAAGTCTCTCAGAAGCCTATATCTCTCGATCTCCCAATCAAGCTTATCTAGAGCTATTTTTAAATATTCTTCAACACTTTTCCGAGATTTACCCAAATTTAAAAGAAGCGCAGATCCATACAAATATGACGTCGCAGCTTGTCTATATAATCTAGCAGAATTTGAAAACTTGTCTCCAGCCTCTATAAATAATTCAGCAGCATCTTTAAAATTCTCACAAAGCAAACTTATTCTACCCATATCAAAAAGTATTTGACCACTTGAATACCAATCTTTTTGTCCTGAAAAAACGTCAGCCATTCTTTTATAGACCCTAGTTAACTCTGAACATATACTCTCTAAGTTGCCCCCTTTTTCCTTAACACATTGTACAGCTGCCATTGCTTTCTCATAAGCAGATTCAAAAAAACCAGCATCGAGCCATCTACTCGCGATTTCTAGATATTCCTTACACTCTTCAGCCAAAATAAGACCCCTAATAAACAGACAAGTATAAAAATATAAATATTAGTTTCGTATTAAAGGTTTTTGAAAGTATGTATTGGTGTTAAAAACTTGAACCCGTACAGTGGCAAAAGAACTGCAACGCTAGATTTATTATTACATGGTGGAAAGGCACCATCTTGGCTCTTAAGGAGAATGAAACGTCTTGGTAGAATCATCTCAGAAATTATTATTACAGAATTTGGGATTGACGAATTTCTAATAAGGCTCTCTGATCCCCTGTGGTTCCAAGCTTTTGCGTATGTACTGGGTTATGATTGGGATAGTTCTGGTGTCACAACTGTTTTGTCTGGTGTTTTAAAAAGTGTCTTGAATGAAGATCTAGGCATTCTCGTTGCTGGTGGAAAGGGGAAAAGATCTCTTGATGCCCCAAATGAGATAAAGAAGATTGGAGAAATATTTGGTTTTAGTCAGAAAACTATTCAGGATTTTGTTAGAATTAGCAAGTTAGTTGCGAAGGTTGATAATGCGTTGATTCAAGATGATCATCAATTATATCACCACACTATCTTTATCTCTAGAAAAAAAGATTGGATAGTGATACAGCAAGGTATGAATGTTAGAGAAAAAACAGCTAGAAGGTATCACTGGTCTTCCACAAATTTAAAAAGCTTTGTAGTTGAACCTCACACCGGTATTCTTGGAGATAACAAATTGCCATTTGTCTTGGATTTAACCTCCAGTAAGAGTTTAGAAGCACAAAAAATTTCTATTGACCTAATAAAAGATGGGGTCAATGTCATTAGAAGGGATCTCTCGAAGTTAAATGCTCTAAAGAATAGAAATATGACCTTAGACAGTTACTTTATAAACCAACAAATAAAACTCCCCAATATGAAACATATTCACATCAGATTCCTCCCTCGTCGTGTAAACTGGGAGGCATTAAAAAAAGCTTATGAGATTTCACCGAAAACATTTGAAGAATTCGTTGAAATTGAGGGTATTGGGCCTGGGACCCTAAGGGCTTTAGCTCTGGTAGCCGAATTAATATACGATGCAAATGTTTCATGGGTTGATCCTATCCGTTATACATTTGCACACGGTGGAAAAGACGGCATCCCATACCCAGTTAATGTTAAAAGAATGGAGACCGTTATTGAAAAACTAGAGGACATTTTAGAAGATTTGAAAATAAATAAGCGAGAGAAAGCAGATATGTTAAAAAGATTATCAAAGCTTCTCCCTAGGAGGAAACCTTAATTGAAAGTTAAATAATATCCTACATCTTTTCTAGGATAGGTATTCCTAATATGTTTAAGGCGTTTCTGAGGGTTCTTCTGTATATATCAACTAATAATAATCTGGCTTTTTTTAACTCATCAGTTTCAGCTTGTAACACTCTATACCTTTGGTAAAAACTGTTGAACATCATAGCTAATTTATTAGCGTATTCCGTCACAATATCTGGTCTTAATTGCTCAACAGCTGATAGAACTATGGTTGGGAACTCCCCTATTTTCCATATTAATTGCTTTTCTATGTCCTTGTCTAGCAGCTCAAAGTTAACATTTCTAGGTACCTCCCAATTCGCTCTCCTTAGAATACTAACTGCTCTTGTGTATGCATATTGTAGGAAGGGTCCACTATTTTGCTCGAAATCTAATACTCGGCTCCAATCGAATTGGATGACCTTAGATGGTGTGATAGAAAGCATAGCGTATCTAATAGCACCTACCGCAACCGATTTAGCAATCTTCCTTTTTTCTTCTTCAGACGCATTTGGATTTCGTTTACTTACTTCAACATACGATCTCTTATAAGTTTCCAGAAATATTTCATCAAATGTAACGTATCTACCACGCCTTGCTGATAATTTTTTCCCTGGCAGAATAACTAACTCATATGCTACATGAATAAGATTCTTAGATATGTCATTATAGCCCGCTAATAATAATGACGCTTTAAGCTGTTTTTGAGTAAGTGCTTGATCTACCCCTATCACATTAAAAACTTTTTTTGCTCCAAATTTTTCAAATTTATAGACACTATAGGCTAAGTCTCTGGTGGGGTATAACGTAGTTCCATCACTCCTAGTTAGAGTCAAATTTGGTGGTAATTCTTCTTCCCTCCCCTTATCCATTATTTTCTTGATAACTTTTTCATTTACACCGAAGATGTCCCTAATTTGATCCATCTCCAACAATGCTTTTCTAATATTTACATATGATGCCTTCGTGTCTTTTTCGCGTATTAACCAGCCATTTTTCTCAATGTTATCAATGACTTTATCCACTAAACCGCTCCATAAAACATCACTTTCCCAGTCATAGCCATCGAATTTTATCCCCAAAGTATCTAGACTCTCTTTAAAACCATTTAAGGCGGCTTCACAAATTTTTCTAAATTCTTTTTTTATTGACTCATCTCCCCTTTCGTATCTCACCATCAAATTCGAAACTTTTTCTTCTACATCCTCCCCAGACACTTTCTCTAGCAGTTTTGTATAGATGTCTCCCCATCTGCTTTTTAATTCGCTTTCAACCTGTAGCCACTCTAAAAGTTTTTCCAGCTCATTTATAATCTCTTTTAACTTTCTATTTATATCAACTAGTTTGGGATAATTTTCTTTCACGCTTTCTTGTTCTATGATAGAACTAATGAGTCTACTAACATCATTGACGAGATTTATCCAATCAGTTGTAATTAATTGCTTCAACTTCACTTTAATGCTTTCTAATTCTACTTTAAACATGTCCGAATTTGCGGAATTTATATAATTAATGATCCTAGATGATTCATCTAACAAGTTAATAAACTCGCCCTTTAGTTCTTCAAGCTTCCCTAATCCCCGACCAACTTCGATAATCGTATTTATACAAGAATATACCGCACCTAACCAGTGATCAATTTTACCCCTCGGTGTCCATCCAAGTTTTTGTATAGCGTATACTAAATAGGCTACTTGTCGACCCATATCATCTACGTAGAATCTTTTGTTAACATCGTAGCCGACAAATTCATACATTCTCGCTAAGGTATCTCCTAATATTGCATTTCTTATAGTTCCTATATGAAGGGGATGCACCGGATTTGCTGATGTATGCTCTACTATTATTTTTTCTCCGTTACCTATATCCACACTACCGTATTTTGTATCGAGTTCTAAAACGGTGTTAGAAACTATTTCAGCATATTTAGGGTAATTTAGAAACATGTTGATATAACCACCAACAACCTCAACTCTCTCTATTAGAAAGGAATCCTTCGACAACCTAGACGCTATAATCTCTGCAACTTCTTCTAATTTCTCTTTTTGCTCTTTTTTGTTCTTAAAAATTTTTTTAACTAGCTGGAAAACGATAGGGGTAGATAAATCACCAAATTCGAGTTTTGGAGGCCTCTCTATCTTAGGTTCTATATCGGTGATGCTAAAACTACTTTTGATGGAATCTAATATTATCTCGCTCACGTGTTTTTTTAAAAAATCTAAGGGATTATATGCTTCCTTCATTCAAATCAAACTCTTTTAATTCTTCATCTAAGAGTGGTATATCCAAGGTTTCGAGTTCTTTTTTAACTTTTTCCCTCTCAATCCTCTTCTCTTCAACTTTCTCTTCTAATGCCTTAGAAATAGCTTCGTTCATGATTTTTTCAAATATTTTATCAGCTTCGGCTAATAAACTTTTAAAGGGTTTTGAACTCCCTCCATATTTTTTGTATACTGTATACAAAACTGATACCCCTCCCATTATTGTTCTTATGCTTAACTCTTTTCCTTTATAATCTATACTTAATTCTCTATCATCGTCACTAAATTGACAGATTATCACCCTTCCTCTCAAGCCCTCAACTTTTGAAGCTGAGGAAAAAATGTATATTAATCGTATTGTTTCACCTTCTAATTCCACATCGCCCCAGAAAACCCATAAGGGCAATTTAAATACATTAATTAATAGTTGAAATATTGCAGCTACAGCCCGTGTTTGCATCGCTATATCCCAAACATCATCGCCTAAAAGTATTTTCGAGGCGAAAACAGCAGGTATTATGATACTCCCCCTACTATATAATAAATCTATCCATGAAACAACTCTTTCATAGATCTGTTCAATTTCTTTCCTATTATTAATGTAATAACTGAAAACCTCATCTCTAAATTCAGGATCATAAATCACAAATAGCAAATTAAACACCGAGAAAATTATTAATCTCTAGTTATCCGATCTTTGAACCAGGCGGCACCTCCTCCTCAACGGTTAATAGTATTGGTTTTTCTGTATCAATTGTCGCGAGTAACATACCTTGGCTTTCTAATCCTCGTATTTTTCTCGGTTCTAAATTAGCAACGAGTATGATATATTTTCCCTCCAATTCCTCTGGCTTATACCATCTTTTTATACCTGCTATTATCTGTCTTTTCTCGGTTCCCAAATCCACTATAAGTTTTATCAAGTTTTGTGTCCCATGAACATCTTCAGCTAATAAAACTTTTCCAACTCTTAGATCCATTTTCTTGAAATCATCAAAGGTTATATAGTTGGTCAAAGTAATCACCAATAGCATGTCACTATTGGTAAAACATTACTGGAGAAATAAATATAACTTTTTATCTAATATCTAAGTTTATGAAGTTTAACTTCTAAATAGTAAACTTTAAATAATAAAACTTCAATTACAATATATTGAAGTTAACGGAATTAAAATGTATAGGGTGATTCCATAAGCTATCCAAAATTAATTGAGGCACTTATGGTAAAAATTTCAAATCTTTTCAAGCAATTAGGTGAAAGTTATGAATGATTTCAATGATAAAATCAAAAAATTAATTGATGAGATAGAACGTTTAAAGAAGGAGATTCATGAGTTAAAAGAGATGAGCAAGCGTAGAGAGGGGTCAATAGGAGCTATGATTGATAGCATTTTATCGAGTATACCAAATATAATAGAACAGGAGTTATCAAAAATTTTTAAAGACGTTGATAAGAGAAAATTTGCAAAGTCGCTCATATTTAAAATACCAACTAGTTTAGATTCATCAGCAAAGAAAATTGAAATAGCGGAGGAAAGTCCAAAAATAAGTTTAGAGGAGGAAATCGATAAGATAATCGATGAAGTATTAGAAACGAAAGATTATTATGAGGGAGAATACGCTTTAAGCGAAAATCTTGACACATTAATAAAAAATATTGATCCAACCGAGGTTTCTGACGCTATGGTAATATTAGCTAATCCTGATAGAATAAAATTATTACAGTACCTCTATGAAAAAGATAGATATTTCAGCGAATTAGAGGACTACCTTAGGTTAGGTCCTAGTTCTTTGAGACATCATCTATCAAAATTGATTAATGGAGGTTTAATCTCCCAAGAAAGAAGTCGCGGTAAATATTCTATAACTAGGAAAGGCGTCGCTGCTCTTATTCTCATTTCATACCTATATGAAAAAATTTTAAAGGAGGTTAAATGATGAGAGAAGCTTATAATGAAAGATATAGCATCTTCGGCTTCGTGTTGTTTCTATTAGGTGTAATAATGTATTTTACGATAGTTTATCATTTCGTAGAACCTATTAACTTTTTGAATGATCCGTACAAGATCCTAGTAGCGTTATTGACTTCATTAATGGTCATAACATTATCATCAGTCTATCTATCTTATTATCAAAAAGAAAAAGTGTTAGGATTAGGTGCTGCACTTTTCTTAATAACTGTAATTAGTCTAATTTATATGCTTTTAGTGGAAATTAATCTTGCCTACATTACTGTCATTGAGTTATTGTTCTTATTATCTATAACACTTTTAAGTTTGTCAAAGACGTGGATTGATGTTGATGAACATTTATTTAATAGGGTGAGATCCTTCGGCATTGCTACGAAATCCCTTTCCTTTAACTTGGCTATAATATGGATAATAAATAAGCTGATAACCTTGTCAATAGTGTCTAAAATATTTATTAACCAAGATACATTATTGGCTGTGATATTCTTCGTTTATATTATGGGCTCTGTAATAGAATCATTTGGAGTGGGTTATAGGGTAAGTTATATCTCTAGTTTGAAGAGTGGTTTAACTTCGTTATTCACTTCATCATTCATTGTATTAATTGTATCCTACATATTAATGGGGCTTAATTTAGTGGGGCCTAATTGGTCATTTTACCATGATAAACTTCTATCATTGGTGTTAATATCATTAGCAATTAGCATCTTAGCGTACATCTTGTTACCGACAATAGAGCATCCTGTTGGGAGAAAAACGTTTTTCTCTATTAAGAAAATATCCACGGGTGAGGATGAGGTATTAGTGGCTAGGAAAAATGGTGAACTCGATCTAACGGATGATGTAACACTCTTAATTGAATCAAATTCCGTAGTAGCTCCTTTGAAAAATGAGGAATGGTCAGGCGCATATGTGATAGGTGGTGGAACATACAGTATAAATACTAAGAGTGGGAAAATCTCAGGTAGTTTTGATAAACTGTGGATAGTTTGGAGAGAAAATAATTTCTGGAACGAGATGATAGAGGAACTTGCTCTAGTACCAGCATCACATATTGATATAGTAAATCTAGGATTCGTTAATAAGACCGCTCTGCTCGATTTTGTTACGAAAGAAGTAAAGAGAATCCAAGAACTTATAAAGGAGAAAAAGAAATCCGCAACGCATATAAAGTTACCCTTCTTGGAAATTTATGATGGCCCAGATAAAGAAATTGTGAAAATCGGCCCACTTGTTGTTTACGAGAGCGATAAGGAAACATATGTAAGCGTTGGTCCAATGAAAATACTACAAGAGAAAAAGGGTAAAAAATCCCCAGAAAGATTAGCTCAGCTTTATGTTGGAATTAGAGACCCATCTAGAGGGGAAATTTTGGTTAAAATCGCTGGCGACAGTCTTTCCGTGACTACAAATGAGGTAAAGATAGAATCTTCGACAGATTTTTTGAAAGTAGTAAAAGGCGACAATGTTGTCAAAAAGGAAGGCTTACTTATCAGTGTAGCGTTGAGTAGCGGGTTATCAATCAAAGCTGAGAAAAATAGCTATGCAAAGCTTACAAAAAATGGGACTGTAGTTAAGGCAGATATAGATGGGCGTATAAAAATAATAAGAAAAGACAAGATTTACAAAATTGTTGATAAAGCACTAGCGGAGAAAATCATAGACAAGATATATAACACTGCAGAGAAAATTCTAGAAAGAATGACTAGGTGGGAAGAAGTAAAGGAGGTTAAAGAGCTTATCTCCTTTTTGGACAAAATAATTAAAGATTAATACACTTAAATTCTCTTTCTACTCCTTTTTTTACGATTTAATCTAACGTATACCCATAGATCCTAACTTGTGCAAGTTTACACATTTCACAGAACCTTGTTGATAAATCACTCCAGCCCACTTCCCCATCCAAAATCTTGTTAACAATTTCTTTTATGATATCCATAATTGCTTTTTCCTCCATGATCAACTTGACCTTTTTGGCCCTACGTTGATTGAGATAATAACTAACTGCTGGCTGTGTTAATTTAAGCTTTGAGGCGATTTCCTTCTGCTTTAACCCTCTCTCGTACAATTCTCTAACTATTAAAGCCCTTATCGCTGGTAGAATGTCCTTTACCGCGATTTCACAAGGTGTAATAATCATACCAACCACGCACCGTTAAAAAAACAATACTCTTCAAAGAATATAATACAAAAAAGTAAATATAACAATATTATATATAATTACTGTCATAAATAAAAGAAATCGACAGAAATAGAATCAATAACAAATACCTTATACAAAGAAGGTATGATAAAAAGGAAATAGTAATTTAGGAGTTAGGAGGAATAAAATTGAGCGATTTACCACCAGATCTAAAAGATAAAGCAAAAGCAGCTGGGCCACCAAAACAACAAATTAATATCTACAAAGAACAGATGGAACGTGAAAAGAGATTGAGAGAGAATATGAAAAAAGTGAAGTATAAGATTGCGGTCATGAGTGGAAAGGGTGGAGTTGGAAAATCAACAGTTGCAGTAAACTTAGCTTATGCTCTCATAAAAAAGGGATACAAGGTAGGATTATTAGATGCAGATCTACATGGACCAGATGTACCATTATTAGCTGGGATAAAAGAAAAATTCCCATATGCAACGCCTGAAGGTGTCTTGCCAATTGAAGGACCGTTAGGGCTAAAGGTTATGAGTATACAATTACTATTGGAAGCGGATGACACCCCAATTGTTTGGATGGGACCATTAAAGGCAAAAGCTATACAGCAGTTCTTAGCAGATGTTATCTGGGGGGAACTAGATTATCTAATATTTGATCTCCCCCCTGGAACTGGTGATGAACCATTAACAATAATGAAATCAATCCCCGATTTAACTGGTGTTGTTATTGTTGTAACACCACAGGAAGTAGCTGTTTTTGATGCAAGAAAAGCAGTAAGAATGGCTGAACTATTAAAGGTACCAGTCATTGGAATCATAGAGAACATGTCTGGGTTCTTATGCCCAGATAGTGGAAAAATCTACTATATATTTGGTCGCGGCGGAGGAGCAAAAGCGGCAAGAGAATTAAATGTCCCATTTTTAGGGGAGCTGCCCCTAGATCCAAGAGTCCGCGAACTTGCTGATGAGGGGAAACCATTTATACTCCAATACTCGGAAAGCGAAGTTGGGAAAAAGTTCATGGAAATTGCAGAGAAAATAGATCAAATAGCGAGAAAAATAGCGAAGGATAGACAGGTACAACAAAAAGAAGAAGGAAGCGGTCTTTTCAAAGTGAGAAAAGAATAAAAGCCTTAAAACTTTCTCAACAATTTTTTTGTCTTCAAATCGGCAGATATGATGACAAAATTTTTCATTTCTATTTTTTCTTTTGCTAACATTATAGGAATCCATTAAAATAATTTTTTTCCTTCTCTT